>FLNZ01004411.1_pt1 | contig 55202 bp, 46 predicted proteins | sample 1140391 | NCBI WGS metagenome assembly FLNZ01 (sample SAMEA3878171, study PRJEB12797) | bioreactor metagenome | biome: Moose rumen | place: Sweden | collected 2011-10 | reverse complement strand
ACTACTTGGACATCACGGTCGCTGTGGTGGCGATTGATTGAGGTTTAGAACTTTATCAGGAAGATGCCGGCGAGCATGATAAGGATGCCGGCGAATTGAGTCCAGGAGATGTGTTTCTTTGGGGCTCCGAGCCAGCCGTGTCGCTCCATAAGGAGGCTGAGCAGGAGTTGGCCAATGAGCAGCGCCATCATAAAGACGCTCACGCCAATCATGGGTATGAGCCAAGCGTTGCCATAGACGATTATAGCACCCAGGATGCCTCCCATCCAAATCCACCACGGGGCATTGGTGGTGAACGCCTTTCTCACCTTAATCACGCTGCCGTTGACACAGCAGAAGACTATCATCACTCCTGTGGCGATGGCAAAGAGCACTGTGGTCGCCTGGATTGCCGAGCCAATCACCTGCCCCAAAGAGGCGAGAATGGCTCCAACGACAGCCGAGAGGCAGCCCGAGAGCACTGCTGCCAGTTGCCACATCACTTGACGGAGACCGCCATTATCGGCGGTGGAGTTGTTGGTCTTCAGCCTAGGGATAATTACCACCATTGTCACTCCCACAATCAGCAGCACGGCGCCTACTGCGCGTTGCCAGGTCATAGGCATCACTCTTGCTCCAAACCACCCGAAGTGGTCAATGCACAGACTGAAGAGCAGTTGGCTGAACATGGGAATGACCATTGCCTGGAGTTGGCCTATCTCCCTGAAGAGATGAATTGCGATGGTAATGGTGATGAGTGGAATTACGCCAATGAACCAGCTCCACCAGGGCGCGTCATGGAACGACTGAGGCGAGGGAATCAGGGGAATGGAGGCAACTAGTGCGACGATGACTAGCACTATGGTTGACACTGCAAAAGAGATGAGCGTAGCCAGTGGCGCCGAGCTCACAAGTTGGCGCATGCGGGAGTTAGCTGCCGTCTGCAACGGTGTGCAGAATCCCATCACAAGTGCTATGAGTGTGTAAAGCATTTCTTAATCAAACAATTACTAATATTGACTGAGACTGGATTTTTATCAAACAATTGCTAACAATTTCAAACAATTATTTTTTTCAGAATAATCAGAATAATCAGTTGTTTTTAAATGGTTTTTATTACTTGGCAGGGGTTGCCTGCGGCGAGAACGCCAGCGGGGATGTCGTGGGTGACGACGCTGCCGGCGCCAATCACTGTGCCGTCGCCTATGGTCACTCCTGGGCACACTGTGACATTGCCGCCCAGCCACACATTATTGCCCACCTTGATGGGCAGCGACCACTGCTTGCCGGCGTTGCGGCTCTCGGCATCGATAGGGTGGCAGGGGGTGTAGAACGAGCAATTTGGACCAATGAACACATGGTCGCCGAATGTCACCCGTGCCTCATCAAGGATTACCATATTGGTGTTGGCAAAGAAGTCTTCTCCCACCTCGATGTTGAAGCCGTAGTCGCAGAAGAAAGGTTGAATCACCTTCAGCCGCTCGCCAGTCTTGCCGAGAATGCGCTTGATAAGTGCCGTCTTCTCATCGTGGTGCGATGGGCGCAGGTTATTGTAGTCACGGCACATTTCCTGTGTCTCTTGCAGGATGTCGAGCAGCTCGGTGTTGTCGCTCGCGTCGTAAGGCTTGCCGCTCATCATCTTCTCCAGCTCACGCCGCTGTGTCTCGGTAAATTGTCTCATAATACTTTATAAAGCACACGAATTAAACGAATTAAAACTAATTATCGATCCTCGATCCTCGCCTCAAAACTTATAGGTAAAGCCTAAAATGATGTTTTGCAGAGGTTTCTTGTCGGCGACCACGATTGGTGCGCCGTTAATCTCGATGTTGCGGCTGCCGCCGTAGAGGTCGAAGTTGCTGTAGGTGTAGCCTAAGGTGAATTCCCAGTTCTCCTCATACTCCAGCACCAGTTCGGCTCGTCCGTACCAGTAACAGAATTTTGCTCCAGAGTTGTCGAAATACTCTTCTGATCTCTTTGTGTAAGAATACTCAATACCCTCGTAAACATCATTTATCGTTTCAGTGTTGAGCACCTTAACTCTTTTGTTGGTGGGGAAAGGCATTATGATGCCTGGCGAGAATCTTAGCGATAGCCCCATCTCTCCTTTGCTGAGCATCACTGCTGGTGTAGTGAATGATATGCCAGCCCTTACCGCTGTTCCGTAGGAGGTTTGTTTGTAATTGACGAGTTCCCTTTTCACATTGTCAACGACAGGCAGCTCTTTGTTCACATCGTCGCTACGATTAATAGGCATGATGAGCATCAGCCCCACGTTGGCGCCAATGTATCGGAATGGTCGGTATTCAAGGTCGATTTCAGCGTCAAACGAGGGGTATAGCGACGATCCCAGCTTGATACCGGCAGCGAGCGTGCCGTTGTTGCCGCAGTCAATGTCAATGGCGTGGCAGTAGAGCATTGCCAGGCTTCCTATAATAAACAGTAGTAGTCTCTTCATTTAATCAAACAATTACTAGCAACTATTGCCTTGTCCTCTTGTCCTCTTGTCTTCTTGTCCTCTTGTCTTCTTGTCCTCTTGTCTTCTTGTCCTCTTGTCTTCTTGTTCTCTTGTCTTCTTGTTCTCTTGTCTTCTTGTTCTCTTGTCTTCTTGTTCTCTTGTCTTCTTGTTCTCTTGTCCTCTTGTTCTCTTGTCCTCTTGTTTTCTTCATTTAGTATAGAAATCAATGAGCTGCTGTATCGCTCGGGTGCAGACGGGGCAGAACTCGGGTACTTTCAAGGTCTTCATCATGCAGTTTGGGGTAGGGCGGTAAACGCCGTGGAGCACGCATCCTGCGCCCTCGTAGAGACCAATGGTCTTGGTGTCGAGGTTCTTGTCATCGGTGATGCTGATTGTGGCATCGTCGCTAGGCATCAGGTCTTGCCACTTCGCGCCGAAATCAGCGAGTGTGGTGATGTTCTTTGGCCAGGGTTCGATGTTGAGAGGGAAGTCGTTGGGTTCCTCGCCTTCGTAGGCATACTCGTCGGCGAGACAGGCAAACGAGTGCCCGAACTCATGCACCAGCACCTCAATGAAGAGTTTGTGCTTGGTCATCAATAGGTTGAGGGTGTTGTAGATGCCACCGCCACCGTAGCGGTCGGTATTGACCATCACGATGATGTGCTCGTAGGGCGTGCCGGCAAGGGCATCATGCATCTGCTTGATGCGCAACGTGGTGAGGTAGCGGGGAATGCCGAAGGTGTCGAAACTGGAACCTATGGCGGTGTTGTGCCACACTCCCTCGCTGGGGATTGATGGCCCGCTGTCGCGCGACGGCGTGAGCACGGCAATCACGTTGAAGCGGTGGCGCATCGCCTTGAACGGCTCAAAGCCGAACAGCCCCTCCACGCCTTTCTGGCAGTCGTTGAGGAAATCTTGCATCTGCTCTTGGGTGTATCCCTCGGCTACCAGTGCGATGTTGATGGCGCGCTCGGGGTCAGCCGCTTTGTTCAGGACTACATATTGCGGAACATCGGTCTCGCCCTTGTGGACTATTGTTGGGTCGGTGGGATAGACTTTGTGGTTGATGGTCGCCCTTACCTCGTGGCGGTGGTTATAGAGGTTCACTGTCACCACCACCGAGTCGCGGGGCATGGGCAGCAGCTCCACGCACTCAAAGGCTTTAGGGGCGAGGTGAGCATCGTCGAGGTCGAGCCACTCCTGGAACAGGGTGCTGAAGGTGTGCAGATATATCATCTCGCCAGTGGCGGCAAGCCGCATCTCTATCGTCGCGGCGCCATGCACGGGAATCTCGGTGAGCCGCTGGTGCTTGCCGTGCCATCCCGGCATGCGGCTCATGCCCTCTAGCGCGATGTGCTGGCTGTTCACATCACCGCTAAGTATATAATCGATGCGCAGCGTGGAGTCAACGAAATGCTTGTTGAAATCCTGGGCGTGAACTATTGTCATCGACAATAGCAGTGCTAATGAGAGACACAGAAGTCTTATCGCTTTCTTCATTTTTTAATTTTTTTCTTTAACTTGTTACCTGTGTATGTTGCGATGGCATCGCAACACACTTAACACTTATCACTTAGCACTTATCACTTATCACTTATCACTTATCACTTAGCCTTAATCTTTATCGTGCGGTTGAGGTAGCCTTTCTTGCCTTTCACCCGCAGGGTGATGTCGCCAGGGGTATTGGAGGCTTGCACTACCACCACCAGTTGGCCGTGGAAGAGCTTCATCACTGGCTCGGTCATCACTTGCACTGAGGTGGCGTCGCCGTTGCACACGCCACGGAAGGTGCCGGCACCCTCCACCGCAAATTGCAGCTCATCGTCGGCATCGGGCAGCAGAGTGCCGTTCTTGTCGATAAGGCTCACGGTGATGAAGGCGAGGTCGTTGCCGTCGGCGTGGAGCGTGGAGCGGTCGGCGTCGAGTTGCAGGCGGTGAGGCTTGCCGGCGGTCTTGATGGTCTTCTCACCCGCCTTCTTGCCGTTCTCGTCATAGACCACCACTTTTATCTCTCCAGGCTCATACACCACGTCGCGCCAGCGCAGGCGGTAGCGGTCGAGGCGCGTGCTTGGGTCTTTTGTTATCTTACCCTGACTCTTGCCGTTGACAAAGAGTTCGGCGGTAGGGTAGTCGGTGTAGCAATACACCGGTGTTACTTTGCCCTTGCGGTCGGGCCAAGTCCAGTGTGGCAGCAGGTGGATGGTGTGGCTATCCTTGTTCCAATGGCTGCGGTAGAGGTAGTAGCGGTCTTTGGGCAGCCCGGCGAGATCGACGATGCCGAAATAGCTGCTGCGCGAGGGCCAGTAGGCGTCGTAGGGCGTGGGCTCGCCCAGGTAGTCAAATCCTGTCCACACAAACTCCCCAACAGTCCAGTCGAAGTCGTCTTGCAGCCGCCAGTCGTCATCGGGGAGGTTGCTCCACCAGCAGTATTCGGTGTCGTAGCTAGAGCACTGGCCGTTGTCATGCTCGAGCATGGTGGCGCAGGTGTCGGGGAAGAAATACTCGCCACGGCTGCTCAGTGTAGAGGCGGTCTCGCTGCCCAGCACGAAACCTTGCGGCAGCAGCTTGATGCAGTCCTCATATCGGTGAGTGCGGTAGTTGAAGCCCGGCACGTCGGCTTGCTGAGCGAAGCCGCATTTTATGTCGGCGTCGGGGTTGTCCATGCCGCAGGTCACCATGCGTGTGGGGTCGAGGGAGTGGCACCAGCGCACCAGCGCGGCATATCGCTCGGCGCCTTCCTCCTTCCACTGCTCGGGAATCTCGTTGCCCACGCTCCACAGCACGATGCTGGGGTGGTTGCGGTGATTCATGATGAGGTTATAGATGTCCTTTTTCCACCACTCGTCCCAGAAGCGGTTGTAGCCGTTCTTCACCTTCGGGTCTTTCCAGCAGTCGAAGCTCTCGGCCATCACCATCATGCCGAGGCTGTCGCACAGCTCCATCTGCCACGTGGAGGGCATATTGTGTGAGGTGCGTATGGCGTCGGCACCCATGTCTTTCATTATCTTGATTTGGCGGGCAAGAGCGGCTTTGCTTGCGGCGGCGCCAAGCGGACCGAGGTCGTGGTGCAGACACACGCCCTTGAACTTGCGTGTCACGCCATTGAGCTGGAAGCCGTGCTCCTTGCTGAACGCCACGGTGCGCACGCCCAGGTTGTCGGTGCGCTCATCCACGATTTCGTCATTGAGAGCTACCGTGGTGTGGACCTTATAAAGATAAGGCGACTCGGGCGACCACAAGTTGGCGTGAGGCATCATCAGCTCCATGCGGCAGTGACCGTCGGCGGCGATGCGGCGCTGCGTCTCGGCAACGACGTTGCCCTCACGGTCGGTGATCTCCACGGTGACAACAGGGTGGTCACCTGCCACGCAGCCGTTGAGCGTGGAGTTCACGGCGACCCAGGCGGTGTCGTTCTCCACCTTCATGGTGTGGATGTCATGCCCCCACGTGTCGAATGCCACCCGTCCGCTGGTGATGAGCTTCACGGGGCGGAAGATGCCCGCGCCGGGGTACCAGCGGCTGCTCTCCTCCACGTTCTTGAGGTGTATCTCGAGTTTTGCGTCTCTGGGCACTTCTGATAGATATGGCGTCAAATCCACGCGGAAGGCGTTGTAGCCATACGCCCATCGCCCTATCTCCTTGCCGTCGAGATATATTATCGGTTCGCTCATGGCGCCGTCAAAAAGCAGCTCGGCGCGAGCGGGGAGTGCGGGCAGTGTGACCATCGTCCTGTAAAAACCTTCTCCTATCCAGGGCAGGGCGCCCGAGCGTCCGCTATGCTCGGTCTCGGTGTCCTCGCCGTTCTCCTTGATGGCGACCACTTGCAGGTCCCATTTCTTGTCGAAGGGACCGCTGATAGCCCAGTCATGGGGGATGGAGACTTGCTGCCAGTGCTCACTGTCACGGCTGAACTCCATGGTGCTAACTTCAAAAACATTGGTGACCTGGGCTTTGCCAGTCAGAGCAAAAACTGTCGCTAAGAGTAAAATAAAATGTCGTAGTTTCATGATTAATGCTTTAAATGGATTGCAAAGATAACACAAAGATTTCAGATAATGCCACATCACAGCCAGAAAAATACCCAACAATATCAAACAACGACTCGGTTAACGTCTCGGTTATATCAAACAACTATCACAACTATCCAACAACTGAAACAACAAATAATTATTTTTTGTTGTGCTTGTTGTTAACTTGTTGTTTTTGAATAAAATGCTCACGCTCGCAAGGCTTTGAGCAAGCTCAAGCTTTGTCTCGCTTAATCGCATTTTTGTTGTTTTTATATAACGGCGTCGTTTATGGGCTCATCACATCTTAATGGTAATCTCACAAAGCTGCGAATAGAGTTCGTCACAAAGCCTGCTTACGCAGGATTTATTTGCCATGAGAACTTAAATAATTCCGCGCTTGCGCGGCTTTGCGACACCGCCAGGTGCAACTTTGCGAGAGGAAACAGTTGAGATGCAATTTTATTATAATATCAAGCTCTTCGCCCCACAAGCCTCATTCCCACCTGTTTTTATTAAAGAACAAAAGGGACATAATTATGTGGTTGATATAAATATAATTATGTTCTTAATGTAGGCTTATGTTCTTATGTCTAATCTCTGCGTGATGGGGTGGGGGCATGATAGTGAATTATGCATTATTTAAGGCTCGCATGGAGTTGAGGACGGCGAGGACGGTGACGCCCACGTCGGCGAAGACTGCCATCCACATTGTGGCGATGCCCAAGGAGGCAAGGACGAGCACCGCCAACTTCACCCCAATCGCGAACCACACATTCTGTCGTGCGATGCGCAGGGTGCGGCGCGCGATCTTGATGGCTCGTGCGATTTTTGTGGGCTTGTCGTCCATCAGCACCACGTCGGCAGCCTCGATGGCGGCGTCGCTGCCCAGTCCGCCCATGGCGATTCCCACATCGGCACGTGCTAGCACTGGCGCGTCGTTGATGCCGTCGCCCACGAAGGCTAGCGCCTTGCCCTGACACTTCTCTCCGAGCAGCTTCTCGACATGCGCCACCTTGTCGGCAGGCATGAGATGGGCATAATGCTCTACGATTCCAAGCTTGGAAGCCACATCCTGCGCCACCTCGCTGCGGTCGCCGGTGAGCATGACGATGCGCCGCACGCCAGCAGCTTTCATGAGGTCAATCGCTTGGCGGCTCTCCTCCTTTATCTTGTCGTTGATGACGATGTGGCCCGCATAATCGCCGTCAATCGCCACGTGGATTATCGTGCCGATGTGTGAGCAGTCGTGCCATTGCGCTCCCACAGCATCCATCATGCGCGTGTTGCCCACGCACACCACCTTGCCATCGACGGTAGCCCTGACGCCTTGTCCGGCAATCTCCTCCACATCGGTCACGGTGCATCCGTCGGTCGCCTCGTCGGGGAAGGCGTCGCGCAGAGCTGCTCCAATGGGGTGAGAAGAATAATGCTCCACATGTGCGGCAAGGTGCAGCAGCTGGTGCTCGTCGCAGGTGTCGGGATGCACTGCCGAGACCTCAAACTGCCCGTGCGTGAGCGTGCCGGTTTTGTCGAAGACCACCGTCTCGACCTGCGCCAGCACGTCGATATAGCTCGCCCCTTTAACGAGGATGCCCTGCCGTGACGCGCCGCCTATGCCGCCAAAGAACGCCAGCGGCACGCTGATTACCAGCGCGCAGGGACACGACACAATCAGGAACATCAGTGCGCGGTAGAGCCATGTGGAGAGCGCCCCGCCAAAGAGCAGAGGCACTACCGCCAGCAGCACCGCCGCCAGCACCACGATGGGAGTGTAGATTCGTGCAAAACGTGTGATAAAGGTCTCGGTTTTTGACTTCTTGTCACCGCTATGCTCCACGAGGTCGATAATCTTCGCCACCGTGCTCTCGCCAAAGCTCTTGGTGGCGCGCACCTTTATCACTCCCGAGAGATTCACGCAGCCCGAAATCACCTCGTCGCCCACGCTGGCGTCACGAGGCACGCTCTCGCCGGTGAGCGCCACGGTGTTGAGCGAGGTGGTGCCTTCCACCACCACGCCGTCGAGGGGTATCTTCTCGCCTGGCTTGATGACGATGACTTCGCCTACCGCCACTTCGTCGGGACTCACTTGTGATACCTCGCCATCGCGCTCCACGTTGGCAACATCGGGGCGAATGTCCATCAGGTGTGCTATGCTCTCTCGACTCTTGCCCTCGGCATAGCCTTCAAAGAGTTCGCCCACCTGGAAAAACAGCATCACAAACACCGCCTCGGGAAACTGCGTCTCGGCACCAGGCAGGAAGCCAATGCACAGCGCGCCTATAGTGGCTATCGACATGAGGAAGTGCTCGTTGAACGCGTCGCCATGCGCCAATCCTTCGGCAGCCTCCTTGATAGTCTCGTGGCCTATGAGCAGATAAGGCACGAGATAGATGAGCAGCAGTTGCCAAGTGGCGAGGTTGCAGGTTTTCTCGATTATCACCGCACCCACCAGCAGCACCGCGGTGATGGCGATAAGGATTAATGACTTCTTTAGGCTGCCATGCTCGTGATGGTGCTCATGGTGGTGCTCATGACCGTGGTCATGCGAGCAGCAGTCGCAATGTGAATGATGATTATGTGCCATAATTTAGCTGTTTTGTGATTTTATGCCGCAAAGTTATGGCAAAGTTTCTGCAACTTGGTTGCATTTTTTGTTAGAGGACTAAGGATTAAGTACAAAGTACAAAGGACAAAGTACAAAGTACCAAGTACCAAGTACAAAGTACAAAGGACCAAGTACAAAGGACCAAGGACAAAGTACAAAGTACTAAGGACAAAGTACCAACGATCCTCGATCCCCGATCCCCGATTCCCGATTCCACTCTCCACTATTTTTCCTGATAATTTAGTGTAAAAGCGAAAAAATGTGTAACTTTGTAAGTTTTTATGAGAATGATGATGAGACATAAGATTTTACCGTTTTTGGCGCTTGTGATGCTTGTGGCATTGTGCGCCTGCCGCAATACCAGTCAACCCAATGAGAGAGTAGGGCTGGATGAGGCGAAGTTGATTTCTATAGAGAACAAAGAGGGATATACCAAAGTGGAAATCACTAACCCGTGGGACACCACCACGCTGCTCCACACCTATATCCTGGTGCCTCGCGACAACGAGTTGCCCAAAGACCTGCCCGAGGGCACCGTGGTGAGGACGCCAGTCCAAAATGTGCTGGTATATTCGTCGGTCCACTCGAGCGTCATGGGCGAGTTAGGGGCTTCGGGCGCGGTGAAAGGCGTGTGCGACGCGCAGTATTTCAATGACGAGATGATTTCTAAAGGCCTTGCCGATGGCACTATCATCGACTGCGGAAACTCCATGCAGCCCACCATCGAGAAGGTGATACAGATGAACCCCGACGCCATACTGCTCTCACCATACCAGAAAGCCGATTATGGCAAAATCAAAGACCTCAAAATCCCTATCATCGAATGTGCCGACTATATGGAGTTCACGCCTCTAGGCAGGGCAGAATGGATAAAATTCTATGGCGAACTGCTGGGAAAACGTGACCTTGCCGACAAGATTTATAATAAGGTCGTAGCCGATTACAATAACGTGAAAGAGATGGTATCGAGCAAGAAGCTGGGTAAGCCAGTGGTGCTCACCGAGAACGTGATTAGCGGCATCTGGAACGTGCCTGGCGGACAGAGCTATATGGCACAGTTCATCAAGGATGCCGGTGGCGACTATCCGTGGGCCGATGACAAAAACACCGGTTCGCTCACTCTCGACTTCAACCAGGTGCTTGTGAAGGCTCAGAATGCCGACATATGGCTGTTGAAATCTCCCGCCATCCGCACCCTCGCCGACCTGAAAGCGTCGTATTCTCTCAACGAGAAGATTAAGGCTTACCAGACGGGCAATGTGTATGTGTGCGACACCAACACGAGCCACTTCTTCGACCGCTTCCCCTTCCACCCCGAAGTGCTGCTGATGGAATATTTCAAGATTTTCCATCCCGGCCAGGAGATAGACTATGAGTTGCAGTTTTTTAATAGAATTGAACAATAAATGCTCAATGACAAACAAAGGTTCTCATAGGTTCTCGGTCGTGACCATTGTGCTAGTTGCTTTGCTATTGATACTTATGGTGGCGTGCCTGCTCTTTGGGTCGGTGGATATTGACGCAGATGTGATTTTCTCCATATTGATGGGGAAGGACAGTGGCAATGAGGCTCTCAACACGATAGTGCTGGAGTCGCGAGTGCCAATGATACTGACGGCTATTCTCGCAGGGGCGGCGTTGAGCGTGAGCGGACTGCTGCTGCAGACCACCTTCAACAACCCCCTTGCCGGTCCGTCAATACTTGGTGTCTCTACTGGCGCGGGTCTCGGTGTGGCGATAGTGATGCTTGCTATGGGCGGCACGATAGGCGGAGTGGCGGGTGACTCGATAGGCGGCTATATGGCAACATTGCTTGCCGCCATCCTCGGTGCCGCCGTGGTGCTGGTCATCCTGATGGTGTTTGCATCGATAGTCAAAAGCTCCACTATGCTGCTGATAATGGGTATCTTAGTGAGCTATCTCGCTTCGAGTGTGATATCATTGCTCAACTCGGTGGCTACAGAACAAGGACTCCAGAGTTATGTGTATTGGGGCTTCGGAAATTTCACTGGCGTCTCGCTCGACCAGATGCCGATTTTCGCGATAGTGATAGTGCTGTCGCTCGTGGCGGCGATGCTGATGATAAAGCCCCTCAACGCGTTGCTGCTTGGCACCCGCTATGCGCAGAACTTGGGCGTGAACACCCACCGCACCCGCAACCTGCTGCTGCTCATCACCGGCGTGCTGACCGCTGTGGTCACCGCCTTTTGCGGTCCCATCGGCTTCTTGGGCTTGGTGGTTCCCCACATCGCCCGCTTGGCACTTAACACCAGCGACCATAGCCGATTGATGCCCGTGACGATGCTCACCGGCGCGGTGACTGCATTGCTGTGTACGCTTATCAGTGTGAGCTCTCCTCATGGCATAATCCCTATCAATGCCATCACGCCCATTATTGGCGTGCCAATAATCATATATATCATCATCAACCGTCGCAAGATTAACTATTTCAACTGATTATGGCAATACTTCAAACACACGATATGGCGGTTGGATTTGGGCAAGGAGGCAAGCGCACCACATTGCTCAAAGGGTTGAACCTGAAGCTTGAGCAAGGCTCATTGGTTGCTTTGCTGGGACGTAACGGTGCCGGCAAATCGACGTTAATCAGGGCCATTACCTGCGACAACGCTCCCATTGAGGGCAGCGTGGAGATTGACGGCAAGCTGTCGTCGGCAATCACTAAGCATCAACTCTCGCGACTCGTGGCACTCGTGGCTACCGAGCGCATCATGGGAGGGGCGTTCACCATAAGCGAACTCGTGGGGCTGGGCCGACAGCCGCACACGGGATTCTTGGGACGCCTGAGCAAGCACGACAAGGAGGTGGTGAAAGAGTGCCTTGAGGCGGTGGGAATATCGCACAAAGCTCAGCAGCACGTGGCGAGTCTTAGCGACGGCGAGCGTCAAAAGACGATGATTGCCAAAGCTTTGGCACAAGAGACGCCTATCATCGTGCTCGATGAGCCCACCGCCTTCCTCGACGTGGCGAGCCGCATCGAGACGATGCAGCTGCTGCACAAGTTGGCTCACGAGCAGAACAAAGCCGTGCTGCTGTCGAGCCACGACATCTCGCAGTCGCTGCTGCTAGCCGATGAGCTGTGGGTCATCACCAGCGACCGAGAGGTGGTGACAGGCACTACCGAGCAGGTGGTGATGAGTGGCGCTATGGACCGCGTGTTTGGCGACACGTCAATCTTCTTCAACGGCAGCCTGTGCGACTATGAGGCGCAGTTGCCTACTGTTGCGACGGTCAGGATAAATTGCGGCGACAACAACTTAGCACGTTGCATGACCAATGCGTTACTGCGCAACGGCATCGCCGTGGATGAGACCAGCGACATCATAATTAAGGTTGATGATGTAAACCACATAACTCTGCCCGATGGCAAAATCGCTGGCGGCGTGAAAGAAGTTGTCGGGTATTTCAAATAAATAGATTATAAATACGTTTATATATTATTATGATTGACAAAGTAGAAGTTAAGATAGTGAACAAGAGCCCCAATGCTCTGCCAGCCTACAGCACCGAGCTGAGTGCGGGTATGGACCTCAGGGCGTGGCTCAGCGAACCAGTAGTGCTGCAACCAATGGAGAGGGCTTTAATCCCCACAGGCATCTACATTGAGCTGCCGCCAGGCTATGAATGTCAAATCAGGCCTCGTAGCGGACTGGCACTCAAGCGCGGACTCACAGTGCTCAACACTCCTGGCACTATCGATGCCGACTATCGTGGCGAGGTGTGCGTGATACTCGCCAACCTAGGCAACGAGCCGCAGACCATAGAGAATGGCGAGCGCGTGTGCCAGATGGTGGTGGCGCGGCACTCTACCGTGGAGTGGGTTCAGGTTGATGTGCTAGGCGACACAGAGCGTGGCGCGGGAGGCTTTGGGCACACAGGAAGCAAGTGATGAAAGACAGCGTGTTCATACTCCCCCTAACAGGCTCTTGAAAATCAGTTGAATAAACTATCAGAAAAATCAGATTAATCCGTAGTTTTTATTAGGTGGGTGTTTTGTAAAGCTTCAGCTCACACAAAACTTAAAATGATATTATTAAGAAAACTGAATGATGAAGAAATTTATCAGCATAGCAATATTGGCATTTATCGTGATGGCTGTGGTGGGTCAGGCGATGGCAAAAAACGGAAAAGGCACAAATGCCACCTCTGGGGTGTCGCTGCAAGACAAACGCAAGGCCGATTACATCTATATGCAGGCTCATGCCTTGAAAGAGAGCGACAGCATCGCTGCCTACTTCGACCTGATAAAGTATGCCCATAAACTCGACACCACCAACACGGCTGCCGCTTTTTACTATGGCTACCTACTGTTGTTAAAGGACAACAGCACAAAAGAAGATATGGAGCGAGGACTCGCATTGATGAAAAAACATGTGGATGCTCATCCCGAAGACTACTACGAGGCGACATATTACAGCGATGCATGCATCACATTAGGCCATAATGACTTAGGGCTTCAGGTGATGGAGAAACTTGCCGAACTAAATCCCTCCAAGACCGAGGTGCAGATGCGCCTGGCGGCGGCTTATGTGCGCAACGAGAAGTTTGAGAAGGCGCTGCGTGTGTATGAGCGCATTGAGGAATTTGAGGGCGAGTCAATAGAGACCACAGCCTATAAAGCCGCGTTGTGCTCCGAGATTGGTGACACCATAGGTGCCATCCAGCAGATGCGCAATCTCTACAATACTGCTCCTGCCAATGTGAGTTATAATCTTGTGATGAGCCAGATGTTCAATCAGTATGGCATGCAGGACAGTGCTATTTATTACCTTGACCGCGCTCAAGAGCTAGAGCCCAATAATGGCAATGTGTATTTCGCTAAAGCCCAGTATTATGATGCGCTTGGCGATTCCATCAACTACGACAAAGAAATCTATAACGCCCTTGTCGCTCCAGGCTTGGATGTAGATACCAAACTTGATGTGCTGACGCAATACACATCAACACAAATCATGCGCAACGACTCTACCGACCGTGTCAATAACCTTTTCAAGGTCTTGGTAGAGCAGCATCCGCTGGAGCCTAAGGTTCACGAACTCTACAGCATGTATTTCTCTACGATGAAAGACTACAAACATGCCGTTGAGGAACTGGGCTATGGCCTAGACCTAGACCCCACCAATGCCGAGGCGTGGCAGCGGCTAATGGTGGTAAACGTGATGGATGAGAATTACCCTAAAGCCATTGAAGCCGCCAAGAAAGCTCTAGAGTATAATCCCGAGAATATGGATTTATACCGCTATATCGCGCCGCTTTATTATCAGATGAAAGAATATGACAAGGCAATCGCCACCTATGATGACGCCTTGGCGATGGTTGATAGCGTAAAAGACAATGAGCTTTACAGCGACCTTTTGGGTGGTAAGGGCGACGTAATGGTGGAGATTGGCGACACCATTGGGGCATATAACCTCTATGAAGAAGCCTTGAGCATCTGTCCTGGCAACACCAGCGTGATGAACAACTATGCCTACTTCCTCTCGCTCAGCGACAAGAACCTCGACAAGGCCGAGAGTATGGCGGCAAAGGCGGTAAATGCCAATCCCAACAACGCCACTTTCATCGACACCTACGCTTGGGTGTATTTCAAGAAGAAAAACTATGACATGGCGCTGTTCTATATCAAGTCGGCGATAAATAATGCCGACGAACCCAGTGCCGATATCATAGAGCATTACGGTGACATCCTGTATATGACTGGCGACAAGGACGAGGCGGTGAAGCAGTGGGAAAAGGCGCTAGAGCTGAGTCCTGACAGCGACATACTGAAACGAAAAGTTGAAAACAAGACATATTTTGAAAACTAAATAAAGATGAAAAGACACTCATTTAAGATTGTGGCATTGCTATTGCTCGCTATCGCTTCGTTGACCTCTTGTTCCAAGAAAGTGATAGCGACCGATGATGACAATGGCACAGTGGTTGTGACCAATGAAAATATTGACATTTCGGCCTACTATCAAGCCGACTGGCGCACTTTCAAGAGTGGCGGCAACGTGGAGATAGGTTCGGGCAGCAAGTCGTTGAACTCATCGATGCAGATGAAGATGATAAGGGACAAGAGCATCTATGTGTCGGTGCGTCCCGTGCTGGGTATCGAAGCCGCCAAGATGGTGATCAATGGCGACTCGATATTGCTCGTCGATAAGCTGCACAAGCGTTATCTGCTAGAGAAGGCGTCGTTGCTCACCAATGGCATACCGGTTACTGTGGGTGCTCTGCAAGATATCTTCTTGGGACGTGCTTTCGAACTGGGCAAGGGCTCATTGACCCAGGACTTGAAAGACGACTTCACGGCCAGTGTGATTGACAACAAGGTGGTGCTCACCCCCAAGACCCAGTACAAAGGCTTTGACTACAATTTTGTGTATGACGGTCGCAACAACATCGTGTCGCTCAACGTTATCCCATCCAGTTCTGGCGCTTCGACCTATAGCGTGACCTACGGGAAAGTGCAAGGCAGCGTGGCGGGAAAAGTGGCTACCGAAGCCAAAGTCTCGACAAAGCTCAACGGCAATTCCTTGAACCTCGACCTGGAGTACAAAGACATTAAATGGAATGAGAGCTTCACCATCGATACCAATATCCCCAAGAACTACAAGCGCATAGAGGGCAAGGATATAATGCAACTGCTTGGAGGTGCTTAGCGCTGATTAGGGATTAGTTGTGCTCCGCACGATTAGAGATTAATCCTTGACTAGTGAGTAAGTTATAACTTGTGAAATTAAAAATATAATGATAACAATAGAGAAATATAGTCAGCAGTTCAAGCAAGAATGGGATGCTGCCGTGAGAAACTCTCGCAACGGCACCTTCCTGCACCTGCGTGACTATATGGACTATCACAGCGACCGTTTCACCGATTTCTCGCTGGTGGCGCGTGACGGCGAAAAAATCGTTGCCGTGCTGCCTGCGTGCCGTGAAGGCAACAAGCTATATAGCCATAGAGGTCTCACTTACGGCAGTTGGCTGGTGCCACTGCGGCATTTTGATGTCACCACCATGATGGCGGTGTGGGATGCCGCCATGGAGTTCTTGCAAGACGAGGGTGTAAAGGAAATCATCTATAAGCCAGTGCCGCACATCTATCACCGCTATCCTTGCGAGGAGGACCTGTATGCGCTATTCAGGGCAGGTGGCGTGCTTATTGAGAGCAATATCTCCACAACTATTGACCTAGACGAGCCACTGCCTTTTGACCGAGGCAACAAGCGCAATGTCAATCTTGCCCACAAGAGTGGGGTGGAGGTGGCTGAGTCGTGCGACTGGCAAGGCTACTGGGAGATGCTTGACGCATTACTCATGGAGAAGTATAACAGGCATCCTGTTCATTCGCTTGATGAGATAAAGTTGCTGCACTCCAGCTTTCCTGAGAATATAAAACTCTATACCGCAAAGCTTGGCGACGAGTTGCTTGCTGGCGTGGTGATGTATTATTGCGGCAACGAGGTCGCCCACTGCCAGTATATCGCCTCAACCGAGCATGGCCGCGAACTCAAGGCGCTGACGTTGCTTTTTGATTACTTGATAAAAGAGTCGTCACAGGCTGGCTACCGCTATTTCGACTTCGGCATCTCCACTGAAAACGGCGGTCTCTACCTCAACGAAGGCCTAGTGCGACAAAAGTGCCGCATGGGCGGGAGAGGGATAGTTTATCAAGTGCTAAGTGTTAAGTTGTAAATGTTAAGTAGGGACAAGGCGTGCCTTGTCCGAAAGTTTTAAGTGTTAAGTTCCTCTCGACCAATAACCAATAACCGATAACCAAAATCAATGAGCAAACGTGACGGATTATCTAAAGTGATACTCAAGGCGATGGGCATCTTTGGTGGTGTTCAGGTCTTGACGATATTATGCTCGATAATTCGCACTAAGCTTGTGGCATTGTGGATAGGTCCGCTGGGGGTGGGGCTTTTTGGTATTTACAACCAAGCGCTAGAGATGATGAACACCGCCACCAATCTGGGAGTGCGCAACAGTAGCGTGCGTGACATCTCTCAGGCGGTGGAGCAGCGTGATGCAACTCTTATAGCGCGCATAGTCACTGTGGTACGCCGTTGGTCGCTATGGCTGGGACTTGGCGGAGCATTGATTACAATGGGTTTGGCACCCCTGCTCAGCCGTTTCTCGTTTGGCGACTACACCCACGAGTGGCATTTTGTGGCTCTGGCGGTGGCTGTGCTGTTTATGGCGTTGACCAATGGCGAGTATGCCGTGCTACAGGGACTGTCGAAACTCAAACGCCTGGCACGTGTCACGGTGAGTGGTGTGCTTGGCGGACTGTTCATCTCCATTCCACTGTTTTATTTCCTACGTGAGAATAGTGTGTTGCCGTCAATAATCGCCTACGCGTTGTGTGTGGTAGTAGCGGCATATATCTATAAAGACAAAGAATATCCCACTGCTCAGGTTTCTCCTCGTGAGACAGAGCAGATGGGTGCCGGATTTATCAAGCTTGGCGTGTATATGACCCTTGGGTCGTTTGTGAGCATGCTTGCGTCTTACACTTTTGTCTCTTGGCTAAATATCTACAACGGCACCAATTCGGTGGGTTTTTATCAAGCTGGCTACACGTTGATTGACAAATATGCCGGCTTAGTGTTTGCCGCACTGGGCATGGAGTTTTATCCCCGTTTGGCTCGTGTGGCTAATAATTCTCGCCGCATTCGTGTCTTTGTCTCTCAGGAGATGAACATCGCTTTCATGGTGCTCACGCCATTCCTGTTGGCATTTATCTTGCTGCGCTCCCAGTTGGTGTGGCTGCTCTATAGCAGGGAGTTTGAGGTTATTATCACCTATATCTCATGGGGAGCGGTAGGTACCGTGTTGCGTGCCATGTCGTGGTGCATGGCGTTTGTGATGCTGGCAAAAGGCGATGGCAAGATATTCCTCATCACCGAGTCGCTGAGTGCAGTGATGGGTCTGGCACTCAACATTGTGTGCTTTATTTTGTGGGGTGTTGACGGCTTAGGATATTCTTACCTGGCGTGGTATGTATTCTACACTATCGTTGTTGGGGTGGTATATTTCAAGATTTATCATCTTACATTGAGTGTGAAGTGCTATCGCAACCTTGCCACCACCCTGCTGGTGTGCGTCGTCGCCGTCCTCGCCATGCAATTTGGAATTTGGTACTTGGCGCTGATAGTGTTTGCTGTGGCGGCACCATTCTGCCTGCGGCAAGCCTACCGCGTTTGGGTAAAATGAAAACTATAGTTAAACACTTTCGGACAAGGCAGACCTTGTCCCTACTAAAAAAACGACAACTCATAAATGAAATATTTTATCATAGCAGGTGAGGCCTCGGGCGACATTCATGGCAGTGCGCTGATTGAGGCTCTCAAGGAGCAGGATAGTCAAGCCCAATTTGACTTTCTTGGCGGTGACTTGATGGCTCGCAGTGCCGGTCATGAGCCGCTAATCCATTACCGCGACATGGCGTTTATGGGTTTCATTGAGGTGATAAAGCACTTGGGTAGCATCTTGGGCTTTATGAAACGCGCCAAGCGCGCCATGACCGACAATCGTCCCGACGCTCTGATTCTCATAGATTATCCGTCGTTTAACCTCAAGATGGCGAAGTGGGCCGATAAGCAAGGCATACCAGTATTCTACTTCATCTCGCCAAAGGTGTGGGCGTGGAAGGAATACCGTGTGAAAGACATCAAGCGATATGTGAAACGTTTGTACTCGATATTGCCGTTTGAAACCGAATTTTACCGCAAGCATGACTACGTGGTGGAATATGTTGGGAATCCCACCGTCAAAGAGATTTCCGCCGCTTTAGCCAAGATGCGCCCTGCCGCCGAATTCCGTGCAGCAAATGGTCTCGACCCCGACAAACCCATTATCGCCATAGTCCCCGGTTCGCGCAAGAAAGAGATACGCGACAATCTGCCCACGATGCTTGCTGCCGCGCGTCGCCACAGCGATTGCCAAGTGGTGATAGCCGCCGCACCAAGCATTGATGATGAGTTGTATGACGAGGTGATGGGCGAAATGGAGAGTGGAGGATCGGGAATCGGGGATCGAGGATCGAGGATCGTGGACCGATATCCCATCTCCGATCCCCGATCTCCGCTAAACGTGCTTAGGGGGCAGACTTTTGAGTTGGTGCGTAATGCCCGAGTGGCATTGGTGACCTCTGGAACCGCTACCCTCGAGACAGCCCTGTTAGGCACTCCGCAGGTGGCTTGCTACCGCATGAACGGCAGCCGGCGCGTGTATTGGTTCTACAGCCATCTCATAAAAGGCAATTATGTGACACTTCCCAACCTCATTGCCGATGCGCCGCTGATTCCTGAGTTGCTGTTGCATCACTGTTCGGAGGAGAATGTGGATTCCTGGCTCGCTAAGCTGCTCAATGACGGCTCTGAACGCCAAGAAATGCTTGAAGGCTATAAACGCATGGCTGAGATACTAACTGAGAAAGACTGTGCCTCAACCACCGCCCAACGCATAATAGAACAATTGAAATGAACGACAGATATAACGAAATAGCAAGTTTTATTGAGCAGGAGATAGTGCCTCGCTACGATGCCTTCGACGCTGGGCATCGCCGTGACCATGTGCATTATGTTATGGAGGAGAGTCAGCGGCTGGCGCAGTATTATCCCGAGGTAGATTGTGCCATGCTGCTTGTGGCTGCCGCCTATCATGACTTGGGGCTGGAAGTGGGCCGCAAGACGCATCACACCGAGAGCGCACGCATCATCCGAGAGGACAAGAGGCTGCTGCGCTGGTTCACTGCCGAGGAGATTGAGACCATCGCACAGGCTGCTGAGGATCACCGCGCCTCGAGCGACCATGACCCACGCACCATCTATGGCCGCCTCGTTGCCGAAGCCGACCGCCAGATTGACGGCGACACCATAATTCGCCGCACAATTCAGTTCTCGTTCAAGCACTATCCCAATCTTAGCAAAGAGGAGAACTACGCACGTCTGCTCGAGCACATGGCAGAGAAATATGCCGAGGGCGGCTACTTGAAGCTATGGATTCCCGAGTCGAGTAACGCTAAGCGGTTGCGGGAGTTCCGCAACTTGCTTCACGACAGCGATGCAATGAGGGCGAAATTTGATGAAATATATGACACACTAATAAAACAGAATAATATGACAACTATCTTAAAACCAGGCATTCCCGTGGCATTGTGCAGCGATCATGCCGGATTTGCCACCAAGCAAGCAGTGATTGAATATCTCAAGGAGAACAACATTGAGTACAAGGACTTCGGCACCTACAATGAGGACAGCTGCGACTATCCCGACTTTGCCCATCCCTGCGCATTGGCAGTGGAGAGTGGCGAATGCTATCCAGGCATTGCCGTGTGTGGTAGTGGTGAGGGTATCAACATCACTCTCAACAAGCATCAGGGCATCCGTTCGGCACTGTGCTGGCAGCCCGAACTGGCACGCCTCGCGCGCCAGCACAACGATGCCAACGTGCTTGCCATGCCAGGACGTTTCGTGACAAATGAAGAAGCATTAGAGATGGTGAAGACATTCCTCTCAACTGAGTTTGAAGGCGGCCGCCACCAGAAACGTGTGGATAAAATCCCAGTTTAGCTTGTTAGCCCCAAATACTGCCAATGATAATCAAGGTCATACCTGCGATGAGGATTATTTGGTCGATAATTTTGAGTCGCAGGTTTTTTTCTTTGAGGGCTATGGCTCCGTAGAAGAATGCCACGAGTGCGCTGCCGCGGCGTATCATCGAGGCTATCGACACTAGCGACTCGGGATAGGAGAGGCTGAAGAAATAGCTCAGGTCGGCGATGACGATGAAAATGGAGATTACGATGATGTTCTTGTTCCAGTGGAACGTGTCGGGGTTGAATTTCCCTTTGTTGATTACCGCTACCACAAAGGCCATGATGAGTGTCTGGTAAAACGGATACCATGCTTCGATTGCCAGTGGGGTATATCCATTGCTTATAAGCCACTTGTCATAGAGTCCGCTCACCGCCCACAGCATTATCGACAATACTCCAAGCAAAATCCAGATGCCTAAGCCTTTCTCGGTCTTCTCCCTGCGGCCTATGAACCCCACCCACAGCAGCGACACAAAGCCTAGGATGATACCTATCCACTGGATGGTGTTTGGACTCTCGCCAAAGATGGCGATTGCTCCCACCAGCACGAGAATAGGACGCGCGGCATTAATCGAGCCGCTGATGCTCAACGGCAGGTATTTTATTGATATGAATCCCAGTAGCCACGACAGTGTTACTATCACAGATTTCAAGAATATCAGCAGATGACCATGAGCCGAGAGCGCGCAGTGCTCATTGCCCATAAGCGACATAATGATAAGTGGCGATACCAGTAAAGTACACAGCAGCACGTTGATAAACAGCACAACATACACGTTGTTGCGCTCCAGCGACAGTTTCTTGAAAACATCAAAGAAACCCAGGCTAATCGACGATATCACTGCCAGCAAAATCCACATAGGTTCTAATTTTGGGGTGCAAAGTTACAAAAAAAATCACAATCATGCAATTTTATGCAAAATCGCAGATGATATTCTCATTTTTAGACATAAGAACATAAGTTCATAGTTTGTCCTTTGCCCTTTGTCCTTTGTTCTTTGTCCTTTGTCCTTTGCCCTTTGTCCTTAGTCCTTTCCCTCTCCCCCTCCCCCTCTAAACTGCGCAAAGCGCATTGATTTTATTAACAATTCTTGCTTATGTCGTTATTTTTTTCGTAATTTGCAAACAAAAACTTTAGGACTATGAAGAAGATTTTATCGATTTTGTTTTGCCTGTGCGCTATCATGGCAGTGCAGGCGCAGGTGATTGAAGAGGGTGACATGTTCTGGGATGGTCAAGTTCTCTATACTGTCTCTGAGATTAGACTGGGAAAGATTGTGTATATGCAGGGTGTTGATGCCTCAGGCAATGACTATGAGCTCACTCTTGAGAAAGTGGGCAAGAAGGCTGGAAACTACAAGCTTATTCCTAGCCGTCAGGCCGAGGAGCCGCCCTTCCGCTGCTCGTGGAACAGCAGCGTGACGTATGTCAGGAAAAACGGCATGTATTTTTTGGCAGTTAAGAACGCCAGCAAACAAATTGTTGAGACACTGTTGCTAACTCCCGACAATCTTGAAAATAACATCGCACATCAAGAGGAAGCCCAGAACCGCACTCTTGCGAGCATGGCATCGGGCTATCTTATGAATAAGGAATTGACGTCACATTTCTCTACTGCCGAGTTGAAGAAATATATCAACAAACTGTCACGCAAGAAGAGCCGCACAGTAATCGAGGACACCAATTTGCAGCTTATGAAGAGCGAGATACAGTCGCGCAAATGATAAGGAAGCTAACAAGCAGACAAGGGACAAGCAGACAAGGCAATGCGCTTTTACGCAGTTTAGAGTACGCAGCCACTTAACATTTAACACTTAAGACTTGTCGTTTCTAGTCGTTTTACTCTACTGGCAAGTATGAAAAAACAAATGGCGGCCGTCGGTCATGACGGTCGCCATTCTTGTGATTTGGGAGAATATCAAATTAGTTGAAATTCGTTTAATTCGTGTGCTTTTTTTAGTGGACTCTATTATCCCGATTCGGAATTATTTAAATTGCGCGCAGATTTTTTTGCAGATGTCCTGCATTTCCTCGGCGGGAAGTGTGAGTTTCTGACGGAAGAAGTTCATGTCGGTCTCTTTCTGCATGGGCACGAGGTGTACATGAGCGTGAGGCACCTCGAGTCCCAACACGGTGATGCCCACCTTCACGCAGGGGATAGCCGCCTTGATGGCGACAGCCACACGTTTGGCAAAAGCCATGAGTCCGGCATACTCCTCGTCGTCGAGGTCGAAGATGTAATCTACTTCGTGTTTGGGAATCACGAGTGTGTGGCCCGGTGCCACAGGGTTGATGTCGAGGAACGCGTAGTAGCGCTCATCCTCGGCAATCTTATAGCTGGGAATCTCCCCGGCAACGATTCTGCTGAATATAGAAGCCATAGTAGTTAACAGTTATCAGTTTTGAGTTATCAGTTTTTTCACACAGTGTCGTTTCACTCCACAATGTGTTTCGCACATAGCTAAGTCAACGACTTGCGGTTATGTTAGTTTTTGAAAATCTCTAAACACTAAACTCTAATCTCTAATCTCTAATCCTGTTTACACTGCAATGTCAAGGATCTCAAATTTCATCATTCCGGCGGGCGCCTGAATTTCCACTACGTCGCCCACTTTGTGACCCACGAGGCCCTTGGCGATAGGGGTAGTGATCGAGATTTTGCCCTCTTTGAGGTTCGACTCGGTCTCGGTGACAATGGTATAAGTCATCTGGATGTTGTTTCCCAGGTTCTTTATAGTGACTTTGGTGAGAAGTTGCACTTCGTCGGTGTTGATTTTGCTCTCGTCGATGATGCGTGCGCCGGCAATCAGGCTCTTAAGCTCGGCAATCTTCGCCTCAAGCATGCCCTGACGCTCACGTGCGGCATCATACTCAGCGTTCTCGCTCAGGTCGCCTTTCTCGCGTGCCTCAACGATAGCTTGCACAACTGCTGGACGTTCAACATTCTCTAAATGAGCAAGTTCTTGCATCTTCTTGTCATAACCAGCCTTGGTCATATAACTAATAGCCATGGTAATGTAATTTTTATTTTTTTATTGTTAAAACATAGATTAAAAACCGAAGAATCTCAGTAGCTTGTGAGACTCTCCGCGTGTCATTCTTTTTTATTTCTGCTGCAAAAGTACTCACTTTTCAACACCCACGCAAACAAAAACGCCATTAGTTATTAACAATTCAGTTTTATTAACCAAAAGACTACCTATTATGATTATTTGATGCCTTTTTAACCCGAATAGGTCATTAGGATTTATGCCAGAACAGAATTTTTATTTAGCAGATTGTAACATTGTCATTGAGGTCATAGCGGGCTATGGCAAAATGACAATGGCAACAAGATGCCAACAAAATGCCAACAAAAAACTGTTATGGCATAAACAGCCTTAAAATAATGACCCACAGTGGCCTAATGACCGATTTCGGTTTAATTAAGTTCTGTTACAGGAAAATGCGGTAGAGACTCTGGCTCCAATAGTGATGAAAACCGCTTTATATTTTCAACGTGCCACTCTTGCGGCAAAACATTATATGGCGCTCAATGTTATTTCTAATATAGTGAAACTCTCCTCGAGGGATAGTTTTTGAAAAATATTTGAATCACTTGTAACGTAAACATTACCAAAAAACTATAAAAACCGCTGAAAAATGTCCAGCGGTTTTATAGTTATGTGAGAAGTCTCAGAGATATCTAGTGAAATTGTCACTTCTTGAATACTTTCTTGCCATTGTAGATATATATACCCGTGGTCGGGTTCTTCACTGGCTGGCCAAGCAGGTTGTAGTAGATGCCGTCGCTCTTGTGGTCGGTGGCGATGTTGTCGATGCTGGTCATATCCTCGACGATGTTTGTGAATGCGCTCCACTGATCGGCGGCGCGGTACAATTCGGCAGTTCCTCCAGGCACATGTAATATGCAGGTAGAGGTCGGAACTCCATTGAAAACATCGGTACCTAGTGGTACAGAAGATGGATCCTCAATATAAGAATAGAAATCTTTCAAGTTGCTGCAACCATAAAACGCCTCTAGGCCGATTTCGTTGACCGAGTTTGGAATGGACACCGAGGTCAAGCTGGTACAATTATAAAAAGCATAGTCGCCGATGGATGTGACCGAGTTGGGTATGGTAATCGAGGTCAAACAACTGCGGCCAGAGAACGCACTTATACCTATGGATGTGACCGAGTTTGGGATGATGGTGTTTTTGCAACCGGCAATCAGCGTATTACTTTCTGTTTCAATGATGGCATTGCAATTGTCGCGAGAATCGTACTTTTCGTTTTCTGTATCGACTGTAATGCTCTCAATTGCACTGCAACCAACAAACGCATAGTCGCCTATAGAGGTGACCGAGTTGCCGATGGTTACCGAGGTCAAACCGCTGCAATAAGCGAACGCCCACATGTCGATTTCGGTGACCGAATTGGGAATTTCCAACGTGGTCAAGCCGCTGCAACCGTAGAACGCACAGTAACCAATATAGGCAACCGAGTTGCCGATGGTCACCGAGGTCAAGCCGCTGCAATTATCAAACGCATAGTAACCAATTGTGGTGACAGAGTTAGGTATGGTAACTGAAGTCATTCCTTCGCAACCCCAGAACACAAAATTGCCTATGGATGTGACCGAGTTTGGGATGATGGTGTTTTTGCAACCAGCAATCAGCGCATTACTTTCAGTTTCAATGATAGCATTGCAATTGTCGCGAGAATCGTACTTTTCATTTTCTGCATCGACTGTAATACTCTCAAGGGCATTGCTGCCAATTGCAAACGCATGGTCGCCAATGAAGGCGACAGAGGCGGGAATGTTCACCGAGGTCAAACTACTGCAACCAAAGAACACCTGCCTGTCGATGGAAGTGACCGAGGGGGGAATGTCCACAGTGGTCAAACTGCTGCAATCCTCGAATGCCGCCACTTTGATTTCAGTGACGGAGTTAGGAATGTACACCGAAGTCAATCCGCTGCAATTATCAAACGCAAACTCGCCGATGGTGGTGACCGAGTTGCCGATGGTTACCGAGGTCAAGCTGCTGCAATTTCTAAACGCAACATGACCGATTCCAGTGACAGAGTAAGTCGTGCCGCTGTTTGTCACGCTGGTCGGGATGGTAATGGCACCGCTAAGGTTTGGGTAAGTTGGGTCCGAATTAGTTGAAATTTGATATGTCACGGTCACCGAGGTGCCATCGCTGTTAATGTTGTAACACAGACCGTCGTCGGTCATGAAGTCGTAGGCACTTGCTGGCAGGTAGGCGGTGAGCAGAGCCAGCAGAAGGGGTAAGATTTTTTGTTTCATACCGAATGAATGGCGGGAAGTGTGGTTGTTCCTCCGTTGCCATGCAATCCCCGACTTTGTTAAAAGGTTGATTTAAATGGAAAAATATAAAGCGTGAGGAACTTGTTCTGATTATTGATTCTAAGGTATCGCCAAACACCCCACTCGAAATAAACAGCCCACCCCACGCCTTGCCGATATATCAGCCCCTCCTGTGGGGTGGATACAAGCAAGCGAAAGGCGTTTTGTGACTGCTTGATCCTTCGAGTAAAATAAAGGCGATTTTTAGAATCAGGATAAGCAAAAACGCTTTCAAATATGTCTTCTAGCAAGAGCTTGTCTCTACAAGTTTGCTAGAATTATTGCAAAATTACACATTATTTTCAATATAAACAAATCCTAATAATATTTTTTTGAATTGTATAAAAAATCCAAACATAACTTTTAAAAAAAGATCTTTGAAATTATTCGAAAGAGGACAAGAGAACAAGGGGTTGTCTAACGAAATTCGCACAATTTGCCATTTTTTGCCATTTTTGAGTTTTGAGTTCAATCCTCAAAATTTTTAAATTATGAAATAAATTTGGCAGTTCATTAAGGTTGTTGTAATTTTGCACGATTATTCGGCTTTGCCCAAGTTTAGAGCTATGAACTCTGAACTGTGAACTCTGAACTCTGAACTAACAAGATATGGACTACAAAATAGTATCGACAAATAAAGACACTAAGGCTCGTGCGGGGTTGATAAGCACCGACCATGGTGATATAGAGACTCCCATCTTTATGCCTGTGGGCACGGTGGGGAGCGTTAAGGCTGTACACATGAGTGAGTTGCGCGATGATATCAAGGCGCAAATCATTCTTGGCAACACCTATCACCTGTATCTGCGCCCTGGCATGGACATAATTGAGCAGGCAGGCGGACTTCACAAGTTCAACAGTTGGAACCGTCCCATCTTGACCGACAGTGGTGGCTTTCAGGTGTTCTCGCTGAGCGAGAACCGCAAGTTGAAAGAGGAGGGCGTGACCTTCCGCAGCCACATCGACGGTTCGAAGCATCTGTTCACTCCTGAGAAAGTGGTTGATATCCAGCGCAGTATAGGCAGTGACATCATGATGGCGCTCGACGAGTGTCCGCCAGGTACCAGCGACTACAAGTATTCGGAGAAGTCGCTGCGCCTCACTCAGCGTTGGCTTGAGCGAGGGTGGAAGCATTTCAACGAGACCCAGCCCCGCTATGGTCACAGCCAGGCGTTTTTCCCTATCGTTCAGGGCTGCACCTATACCGACCTGCGTCAAGATGCCGCCAAGCACGTAGCTGACCTCGGTGCTGAGGGCAATGCCATTGGCGGACTGGCGGTGGGAGAGCCGGTGGAGGTGATGTATGAGATGATAGAGGTCGTGAACGAGATATTGCCCGAAGACCGTCCGCGTTACCTGATGGGCGTAGGCACGCCCGCCAACATCCTTGAGGCGATAGACCGCGGAGTGGATATGATGGACTGCGTGATGCCCACCCGCAACGGTCGCAACGGTATGCTGTTCACCCAGCACGGCATTATGAACATGCGCAACAAGAAATGGGCTGACGACTTCTCGCCGTTGCAAGAGGATGGCGCGTCGGCAGTTGACCGCATCTACAGCAAGGCCTACGTGCGCCACTTGTTCATCGCCAACGAGTTGCTGGCTATGCAGATTGCCAGCATCCATAACTTGGCGTTCTACTTGTGGCTGGTAGGCGAGGCTCGCCGCCACATCATCGCTGGCGACTTCAAGACGTGGAAGACCGCTATGGTCGAGAGAGTAACGAGAAGGCTGTAATTTTTTTAGAAGACAAGAGGACAAGGATACAAGAGGACAAGAAGACAAGGAGACAAGAGGACAAGAGGACAAGAGGACAAGGATACAAGAGGACAAGAGGACAAGAGGACAAGAGAACAAGAGAACAAGAATGAGCTTATGTTCTTATGTCTAAAAAAGATGACGAGAGGACAAGAAAATAGAGCTTATGTTCTTATGTCTAAAAAATAAGAGAATAAGAAAACATGGGTATTATTAGGCGAAATAAGAAGGGCAGCGACACCATTGTGCAGAACAGCAATCAATGGGAGTTGATGAACGAGAGCGGGCAGACTGTGCGCTCCGACATCGACTTCACCCAGTTGGTAATGCCTAAAATCGCCCAAGAGAACCTTCAGGAGACTGCCGATGAGGTAGTTCCCGATATTGATGACACTAAAGCGTTGGCACCAGTCGAAGATGCTCCCAAGAAGAAAGTCGGCAAGCCGTGGATCAAGCGCTTTGATGCCTACATCATGAAGAAATTCCTGGGTACATTCTTGTTTGCCATCTTGGTGCTGCTGGCAATCGTGATAGTGTTTGACATCAACGAGAAACTCGATGCGATGCTCACCGCGCCTCTCAAAGAGACAGTATTTAAATACTTCTTGAATTTCTTGCCCTATTTCGCTAACCAGTTTGCCCCGCTGTTTGTCTTCATCACGGTAATCTTCTTCACGTCCAAACTTGCCGACCACAGCGAGATTATCGCTATGATGTCTAGCGGCATAAGTTTCAAGCGGCTTATGGTGCCATATCTCGTTAGTGCCGCTATAATCGCCGCCGGCACACTTGTTTTGGCGCTATATGTGATTCCGCCAGCCAATGTCAAACGAATAGAATACACCAACCGATGGGTTAAGAACAAACGAGTGGATTTTGGCGACAATATCCAGTTGCAGGTGAAGCCTGGCGTGATGGCTTATATTTCAAGGTATGACAACACCACCAAGCGCGGTTTCCGCTTCACGATGGAGGAGTTTGACGGCAACCGTTTGGTGTCGCGCATCACTGCTAATAATGTGACCTACGACACTCTGGGCCGATGGAAACTCAATGAGTACAGCATCAGGAAGTTTGACGGATTGAAAGAGACTTTGAAGCGTGGCACGTCAATCGATACCATGCTCGATGTGGAGCCGCGCGACTTCTTGATCTCAAAGAACGACCAGGAGATGCTCACCTCCCCCGAGTTGAGGCGTTATATCAACAAGCAGAAGGCTAGGGGAGTGGCTAACCTCCAGCAGTTTGAGCTGGAATATGAGAAGCGTTTTGCGATGACCGCCGCAGCGTTTATATTGACGGTGATAGGTCTGTCGCTATCCTCACGCAAGGTGCGTGGAGGCATGGGCGTGAACATAGGAATAGGCCTGCTGCTGAGTTTCTCCTATATCCTATTTATGACTGTCACCCAGACCTTTGCCCTCAGCGGCTACACATCACCCCGCCTGGCGATGTGGATTCCAAATATCGTTTATACCATCATCGCCATTTTCCTGTATCACCGAGCGGCACAGTGATGTCGCCTTAAAGTGCTATTGCCGACTCTAGTGCTAGATGCATCATGGTGCGGAAGCTGGTCTGTCGTTCTTCGGCGCTCATGGCGGTGAAATCTACCAGCGAGTCGCTGATGGTGAGCAGGCAAGCGGCATTCTTGCCCATCACTCGTGCGTTCTGGAAGAGTGCGAAGCTTTCCATCTCCACGCAGTCAACGCCAGTGCGCTCGCGCAGCTGCTGCCAGGGTTCGCTGTTGGGACCTCCATAGAACACATCGCTTGAATAGACCTTGCAGGGAGTGCATTTAATGTCAAGCTCTTGAGCCTTTGCTAAAATCACTTCGTTGATGTGCTCACTAGGGAGGAGTTCGTGGCTCGTCTCGCCGTTGTGTACTTGCGCGTAGGATGAGGTGCTGTAGGCCGAATTGGCAAGCACCACATCTTTTACCTTGAGTTGGCTTGTGTAGCTTCCCGCCGACCCGATGCGGATGATGTTCTCCACGCCATAGAACTGGAACAGCTCATAGCTGTAGATGCCTATGCTAGGCATTCCCATGCCGCTAGCCATCACCGAGATGGGCACGCCTTTATAGGTGCCGGTAAATCCCAGCACGTTCCTTACCGAAGTCACAAGCTGTGGGTTGTCGATAAAATTCTCGGTGATAAACTGAGCGCGCAACGGGTCGCCGGGCATAAGGATAGTTTTAGCGAAATCGCCAGTGTTGGCGTTGATGTGAGGTGTAGCCATTTTTTATAAGTATTAAGTGTTAAGTTATAAGTGTTAAGCAGGGACAAGGCGTGCCTTGTCCGTTGGTTCTAGATGTTCTAAATAATCTATACACACGTTACCATTTTTAGAATAAGAACAGAAGTTCATATTTCTTGTCCTCTTGTTTTAGCTGACGAGCAAACGAGACAAGTGCAATGCAGAGCCAACTACCATTGCCTTGTTTGCTTGTCCCTTGTCAGCTTGTTAGCTCCAATCTCTTGTTATTTCTTCTTGTTGGCGTAGTTGCGGAACACGCGGTAGGCGTTCTCAACTTGTCGCACGTAGTTTACCGTCTCAGTTCCTCGGCAGTAGCCGTAACTGCACACGGGGTCGTTGTAGAATTCGGGGTGCGTCTCCCACAGCACGGCGGCTTCGACGTTAGAATACCAGATGTGTGGATTCTTATTATACTTCTGCGCCAGCTTCATAGCATCGACGATATGCCCCACGCCGGCGTTGTAGGCACCGAGGTTGAAACGAAGTCGCTCGGCGCGGTTGGAGATATAGCTCTGTAGGAATTTGTCGGTCTTGGAGAGGATGAGGCTGGCAATGTAAACGCTCTTCTCTGGGTCACGCAGATCGGCTTCAGAGAATCCGTAGCTCCTTGCTGTGCTGGGCATCACCTGCATCAATCCCTGAGCACCCGCCCATGACACGGCATTGGGGTTGAAGTCTGATTCCACATAAGCGATAGCAGCTAATACAGTCCACTCCACCCCTGCTGTGGCAGCATATTTCTTGAAAAGTCGGTCATAACCCGAGATGTCACCATCGCGACGCTTGTAGATTTTGGAGTAGTCGATTTCGCCAGTCTCAGTTTTCGCTTGTTTGATGAAATTGATGGAGTCGTTCATCGCGCGAAGTGAGTCAAGGTGGTGCTTGTTCATCTCGAAGTAGCGCTGCTTGATGGTGTGAGCATTGGTGATAGTGGCATTGTTGCTTGCCCAGATGTTGATGACGTTGGCTAGCCATTGGCGGTCTTTGCCAGTAGCCCACGACGCGCGTTGCGGGAAGCCTATCTTGAGGCTTATGCTGATGCTGTCGTTATAGGTCTTGTTGATTTGCGCTATATCGCTGTCAACCACGGTGTAGGGCAGTCGTCCGCTTGCCACCATGTCAATTAACTCTTCGCTGATGAGCGAGTCGTTGTCGATGGCATGGATTTTGATGCCTCCTCCCAGCTCGTTGTCGAGGTTCTTGAGGCGAGCCTCATAGCTGGAGCCATGAATGACATACACATCCTTGCCTACGAGTTGAGTGACATCGGTAAGTGTGTCTTTAGTGGCACGTTGCACAAGCACCTGGTAGGTGATGTTCTGTTCGCCGCAGTGTATCACATGCTCCTTGTATTCGGCTGTCATGGGAATCTCGTAGGCAGCTACATGCACCTTGTTGTTCTCAATGAGGGATATTAGCTCCTTCATGCTGCTGGCAACGAGGAACTTGATAGAGATGCCGTTGTCGCGAGCGAAGGAGCAGATGCGCTCGTAGTCATAGCCCAGCGTGTCGCCCTTGAGAATGAAGAAGCTTGTTGGGCTGTAGATTGTTCCCACCACCAGGGTGTCGGGGAGTTTGTTCTCCACGGCGATGGTAGGCATGGTGTCGGTTGGTACCGACTTGCTCTCGTCGCCCTTGTTGTGACAGGCGGCTGTGAGCAAGCACAGTAGTATAAATGATAATATGAAATATCGACTATAATGCATTTGTTTGTTTTTATTTTTTAGAATAAGAACATAAGTTCATAATTCTTGTTCTCTTGTCCTCTTGTTCTCTTGTTCTCTTGTCCTCTTGTCCTCTTGTCTTCTTGTCTTCTTGTCCTCTTGTCCTCTTGTCCTCTTGTCCTCTTGTTCTCTTGTCTTCTTGTCCTCTTATCCTCTATTCTACATCCCTGTGGCGATTTGCAGGATAATGACAGTGGCAAGTGTGACAAAGAGCAGACTGTCGATGCGGTCGAGGATGCCACCGTGACCAGGGATGATGTTGCCCGAGTCTTTAACGCCAGCGGTGCGCTTGAGCAGCGACTCAAAGAGGTCGCCAAGCGTGGAGGCGACCACGGTAACCACTCCTAGTGCTATCCAAGTAGCCACATTAAAACCTTTGGGGTTGAATATGTCAGATAGCCAGGGTACACAGGCAATGGCTATGGCAGCGGCAATCACGAAAGCCGCGCCGCCCGCCACGCCTTCCCACGACTTCTTGGGGCTGATACGCTCGAAGAGGCGGTGCTTGCCGATGGCGCATCCCACGAGAAACGCCCCGGTGTCGTTGAGCCAGATGAAGATGAACATCGCCAGCACGATGCGTGGCGAGACGTTTGCCACAGTGTTAAGCATCGCTAAGGGCAGTGCCACATAAACCAAAGATCCCAACGACTGTCGCACATCGGCAATAGCGTTTCGTGCAGGCATGTAGAGTTGGGTTGTTAGTCTTATCAGTATATATGCGGCGACAAGAGTGAGAGGCAGCCACTTTGCCAACGGGAAGTTGTAATACACAAAAAACGATAGGAAAAGGGCTACACCTCCCAGTGAGTCAAGGATTTTAATAAGAAGAGGGGCTTTAGTGCCGTCATAGTTGAGCAACTTGGATGCCTCATTCATGCCGAGCACTATAAAAGCTGCGAAGAGCACCACAAACATCCATTTGCAAGTGTCCCATAACACTAGTGAGGCAACAATCAGTGCCACATAAATGCCTCCAAAGATGGCGCGTTTAACGATATTCATAACGTGCGTTTTAGAATTATTTTGCAAAATTAGTGCAAGTTGAGAGCAGAACAAAATGAAAAACAAAGTTTTTTTATTTTTTATGCCTCAATGCCGCCCGATTTATCTAAAAATTCTTTATTCTTTTATGAAATGGTCGAAATGGGATGTTTTTTTACAGATAGGGCTAAATGCGTTATTTTTTTTGTTGCAACCCACTGTTATTATTGAGGTTATAGAATGTAAGATAAAATGTGGATAAAAAAAGTGCTTAAATAGGCTGTTAATTGCGGAAAAATCACTATATTTGCAGTCTAATTATTCTATAAAACATAAACATTAAAATATCGTAAACATAAACATCTATTATGAACAAACAAATCACTCTTGAGCAAGCTGTCGAGAAGGTACAAGATGGAATGACCATCATGTTCGGCGGCTTCCTTGGTGTGGGTAGTGCCACACAAATTATCGACGCCATTGTAGAGAAGGGCGTCAAGGACTTAACCATTATTGCCAACGACACCGCTTACGACGAGGTGGCTCACGGCAAGCTAGTGACTAACCATCAAGTGAAGAAGGCTATCGTCTCGCACACCGGTACCAACAAGCAGACCGCGTTGCAGAAGAACGAGGGCACACTCATCGTGGAGTATGTGCCACAAGGCACACTTGCAGAGCGCATCCGTGCGGCAGGTGCTGGCTTGGGCGGCGTGCTTACCCCAACTGGCATGGGCACCATTATGGCCGACGGCAAGGACGTTGTTACCGTTGACGGCAAGGATTACCTGCTTGAGAAGCCATTGAAGGCCGACATCGCTTTCCTGCGCGCCAACATCGTTGACGAGTTCGGAAACATGGTGTTCTTGGGCACTACCAACAACTTCAACCCCTTGATGGCGACTGCTGCCGACTATGTAGTGGTAGAGGCCGAGAAGCTCGTGAAGGTTGGCGAGATCAAGCCCGAGCACGTTCACGCTTCGGGAATCTATGTTGATGGCATCTATGTTGAGAAATAATCAGCGTTATGGAATACAGAACAAAGATTAGACTGCGCATGAGCGCAAAGGATGCCCACTATGGCGGCAACTTGGTTGACGGTGCCCACATGGTTCACCTCTTTGGTGATGTGGCTACCGAGCTTTTGATAATGCGTGACGGCGATGAGGGTCTGTTCCGTGCCTACGACAGCATCGACTTCCTCGCACCGGTTTATGCCGGCGACTTCATCGAGGCCGAGGGCTGGATCGACAAAGAGGGCAACACCTCGCGTCACATGCAGTTTGAGGCCCGCAAGGTGGCGATTTCTCGCCCCGACATCTCGCCATCGGCAGCCGACGAGCTCGACGAGCCCATCGTAGTGTGCCGCGCCAGCGGAACATGTGTGACGCCTAAGGACTGCCAACGCAAAGGATAGCTTACAAGCTGACAAGGAACAAGCTGACAAGGCAATGGTTGTTTCTAATCGTTTGACTCTACACTTGCCTCGTCTGCTCGTCAGCCCGTAAGCTTGTTAGCTTGATAAATAACAACTAAAAACTTATCAAAATGGATAAACTGATAATTACTGCCGCGATATGCGGAGCTGAGGTTACTAAGGAGCAGAATCCCAATGTGCCTTATACCGTTGAGGAGATAGTTCGCGAGGCAAAATCGGCTGTTGATGCTGGTGCCGCGATTGTCCACCTGCATGTGCGCTGGGACGATGGCACTCCCACTCAAGACCGTGCCCGCTTCCAAGAGTGCGAAGAGGCAATCTTAAAGGTTTGCCCCGACGTGATTTTGATACCGTCAACTGGCGGTGCTGTGGGCATGACTCCCGACGAGCGTCTGCAATCGACCGACACCACTCCACTTCCCGAGATGGCGACCCTCGACTGCGGAACCTGCAACTTCGGCGACGAGATTTTTGACAACACCATGCCCACGATGCGTGCCTTCGGCAAGCGCATGATGGAGCGTGGCATCAAGCCCGAATATGAGTGCTTTGAGATGGGGCATCTCGACACCATCCTCAAGATGGCCCGCAAGGGTGAGGCTCCTGGAGCTCCCATGCAGTTCAACTTCGTGCTTGGTGTGCCAGGCTGCACTCCAGCCACCGTCGCCAACTTGTGCTGGCTCGTGAACGGCATCCCCGCCGGCTCTACTTGGACCGTTACTGGTGTAGGCCGTCACGCTTTCCCAATGGCTGCCGCCGCCATCGCTATGGGTGGCAACGTGCGTGTGGGTTTTGAGGACAACCTCTACCTCGAGAAAGGCGTGCTCGCCAAGTCGAACGGTGAGCTAGTGGAGAAGGTGGTGCGTATCGCCAAGGAACTTGGCCGTCCCATCGCCACCAGCGACGAAGCTCGCGAAATCCTCGGCCTTCCACCACGCAAATAAGCCTCAATACAAAAAGCAAATAAAATAAAAAGAGTATAAACATTAAAACTAAACAAAAGACAATGCAGAAACATGGAAATAGATTCGGTACACACCGAGTAATTGAACCCGTAGGCGTACTGCCACAACCAGCCAACAAGCTTGACAACAACATGGATGAGATTTATGACAACGAAATTCTCATCGACGTTCAAACTCTTAATATCGACTCGGCTTCGTTTACCGATATCCACAACTATGCCAAGAGTCAGGCCAAGAATCCCGACGATGAGGCAGAGGTGATTGAGGAAATCAAGAAAGAGATGTTACTCAACGTGGAACTTCAGGGCAAGCACCGCAACCGCCGCACTGGTTCGGGTGGTATGCTCCTGGGTACTGTAGAGAAAATTGGTGACGCTTTGAAGGGCAAAATCGACCTTAAAGAGGGCGACCGCATCGCCACTCTCGTATCGCTGTCGCTCACTCCACTGCGCATCGACGAGATTCTCAACATCAAGGCCGACGTTGACCAGGTTGATATCAAGGGTAAGGCTATCCTCTTCGAGAGTGGCATCTATGCCAAAATTCCCGATGACATGCCCGAGAAATTGGCGTTGAGCGCACTCGACGTGGCAGGTGCTCCCGCTCAAACTGCTAAGCTGTGCCAGTATGGCCAGAATGTAGTTGTTCTTGGTGCTGGCGGCAAGAGCGGTATGCTGTGCTGCTACGAGGCTAAGAAACGTGTGGGCGTTACCGGTAAGGTGATTGGTCTCGCCAACAGCCCCAAATCTACCCAGCGCATCAAAGACCTGGGCTTCTGCGACGTGGTAGAGAGCGTTGCCGGTATGACTCCTGTTCAGGTTTACGAATTGGTTAGCAAGCTCACCGACGGCAAGATGGCCGACGTTACCATCAACTGCGTTAATGTTCCCGACTGCGAGATGACCGCTGTGCTCTGCACCCGCGACGACGGAGTGGTTTATTTCTTCTCGATGGCAACCAGCTTCACCAAGGCCGCTCTTGGTGCCGAGGGTATTGGTGCCGACACCAATATGATTATTGGTAACGGCTACACCAAGGGTCACGCCGAGTTCACTCTGCAAGAGCTGCGAGAATGCCCCGAGCTGCGCAAGATTTTTGAGGAACTTTACGCTTAAATAATGCATAATGCAAAATGCACAATGCATATAATGTAAAATGCACATTTTGCTATCAGAAAACTTATAAATCATGGCAGAATCAAGAAGAAAACAACTCTTTCCCGATGTTACCGACGAGCAGTGGAACGATTGGAAATGGCAGGTGCGCAACCGCATCGAGACTCTCGAAGACCTGAAGAAGTATATCAGCCTCACGCCCGAGGAGGAAGAGGGCGTTAAGAAGACCCTCTCCACCCTGCGCATGGCTATTACTCCTTACTACTTGAGTCTCATCAATCCTGATGACCCCAACGACCCAGTGCGCAAGCAGTGCATTCCTACAGGTCTTGAGACCCATCAGGCGGCAGCCGACCTTCTCGACCCGTTGCATGAGGATGAGGACTCGCCAACACCCGGCTTGACACACCGTTATCCCGACCGTGTGCTGTTCCTCATCACCGATATGTGCTCGATGTACTGCCGCCACTGCACCCGTCGTCGTTTTGCTGGACAGACCGATGCCGAGTGTGGCAACGACCGCATTGAGAAAGCCCTTGAGTACATCGAGAAGACCGAGACCGTTCGCGACGTTCTTCTCTCGGGTGGTGACGCTCTGATGGTAGCCGACAAGAAACTTGAGTATATCATCTCACGCCTGCGTGCCATCCCTCATGTTGAGATAGTTCGCCTCGGCACCCGCACGCCAGTGGTATGCCCACAGCGCATCACTCCCGAGTTGTGCGAGATGCTCAAGAAGTATCATCCCATTTGGCTCAACACCCACTTCAACCATCCCAACGAGATTACAGCCGAATCGACCCGCGCCTGCGAGATGCTTGCCAATGCCGGTGTGCCTCTGGGTAACCAGAGCGTGCTGCTGCGCGGCATCAACGACTGTGTTCATGTGATGAAGCACTTGGTGCAAGGCCTCGTGAAGATTCGTGTGCGTCCTTACTACATCTACCAGTGCGACCTGTCGATGGGTCTCGAGCACTTCCGCACTCCAGTGTCGAAGGGTATTGAGATAATCGAAGGTCTGCGTGGTCACACCTCGGGTTACTGCGTTCCCACCTTCGTAGTTGACGCTCCCGGTGGTGGCGGCAAGACTCCCGTGATGCCTCAGTATGTGATATCCCAGGCTCCCGGCAAGGTGGTTCTCCGCAACTTCGAGGGTGTTATCACCACATATACCGAGCCTACCGAGTATCATAGCGAGTGTAACTGCCCCGAGTGTCAGGCTGCCCGCAAGAAAGAAGAGGTGCCCGCCGACAAGGCTGTTGACGGCGTTATCTCCCTGCTTGAAGGCGAGCGCATGAACATCGAGCCACGTGCCCTGAAGCGTCACGAGCGCAACGAGAAACGAAACAGTTAAATTTTTAGTTATTCCGCTTATCGATGGTGATGGTCAGTCGCCATCACCATCCTGTAGCGGTTGATAGCGCTAAGGGTGACGTTCATCGATGACATATTGAACTACAACAGCCTCTCGATAGTGGGACTGCAAAAGAACACCGGCAAGACCGAGTGCTTGAAGAATGTTCTTGCGAGACTCCCATTAGACCGCAAACGGGTGGCGGTGACTTCGATAGGCATTGATGGAGAGACCACCGACCAGGTGACCCGCACTCAGAAACCCGAGATTGTGCTGCGAGAGGGTATGTACTTCGGTACTAGCGAGGCGCACTACCGGCAGCGTCGATTGGTCTCAGAACTCATTGACGTGAGTGACGAGAGTACAAGTTTGGGGCGTGTGGTGACTGCGAGGGCATTGACTCAAGGCAAGATTTTGCTCTCAGGACCTTCGTCAACCTCGGGCTTGCAGCGATGGATGCGCGATGTGCGTCGTCAGGGCATTGACCTTGCGATTGTTGATGGCGCTTTGTCGAGATTGAGTTTGGCTTCTCCTGCGGTGAGCCAGTCGATGATACTTGCCACTGGAGCCGCCTACTCGATAAACATGAGCCAGTTGGTTCAGCGCACGGCATTTGTTGTTGACCTAATAAATATAGGTGTGACAAATGAGCGCAACACTACGCTTCTCACACCTCTTGACAAGGGCGTGTGGTGGATTGACACCGACGGTGAGCTGCATGAGATGGAGGCGGTGACCTCGCTCTCGCAGCAGGTGCAGTTTCATGGCATGGAACGTTGTTCCACGATTTATGTGGCGGGAGCGCTTGTCGATTCGTTTCTTGAAAAGGTGCGCAAGAACAAGAGCCTCAAGAATGTAGAGCTTGTGGTTCGCGACTTTACCAAGATATTTGTCTCGCCACAGCAGCTTAGGCTCTTCGAGAAAAACGGCGGCAACATCAAGGTGCTGCAAAAGAGCAAACTCATTGCCGTTACCGTCAATCCCACCTCGCCAAGTGGCTATGTTCTCGATAGCAAGGTGTTGTGCGACAAACTTTCACAGGCGATAAACCTGCCTGTTTATGATTTATTGAAAAGTTAAAAAAGATAATAACAAGAGTAACGACTACCATTGCCTCGTCGGCTTGTTAGCTCGTTAGCTTGTAAGCTAAAAAATGCAATTAAAGAACGTCATAGAATCCCCTTGCGGACTGCGTTTCATGCTCGATGGGCTTGATTTGCAGTCGGGGTTCGCTCGCCGCTGGTTGCTCGATAGTGAAATGATGACTAGCGAGCAAGAAATCACAGCGTGCTATGACGTTTTGCGACATTTTGTCGATTTTGTGCGCGCCATAGAGCCTTCGTTCCTCAATACACTGCTTTTCAGGCTTCAAGGAGTGAAGGACATACGCACTACCATCAAGAACCTGCGACAGTCGTCAACTCTCGACGACATTGAGCTCTTTGAGGTGAAGCATCTCGCCATTCTCTCGACCGAGGTGGTGAAGTTGCTCAAAGAACACAATCTTGACCAAGTGGTGGAGATTCCGTCGCTCGATGAGGTGATAACCATCCTCGACCCCGATGGCATGAAGATAGCCTCATTCTATATTTATGACAGCTATTGCGAGCAGTTGAAGGATTTGCGAATACAAATGCGCAAGAATCCCGAACAGCAAGACGAGTTGCTTATCGAGGCTGCCGAGATAGAGGAAGGCGTGAGACAAGACCTTACCCGCCAGCTACATTCTCATGTCGATGAGATAGAGCGTGCTTTAACAGCTCTCGCAAAGGTTGACATTGACGTTGCCAAGGCGCGACAGATGGTGGAATTGGGACTGTGTTTCCCTTCAATTTCCAGTGATGGCTCAAGTCGTTACAAGGCGATGTTCCATCCACAGGTGAAAGACGCTCTTGGTCGTGCCGGCAAGTTGTTCCAGCCAGTGAACATCGACTTTGCCTACCGGCCAACCCTTATCACAGGTGCCAACATGGGTGGCAAGACCGTGGTGTTGAAGACCTTGACGTTGTGCCAATACCTGTTCCAGTTTGGCTTCGGCATCCCCGCAAGCGAGGCTTGCATAGCTATAAAAGACGAAATAATGTTCTGCATTGGCGACGAGCAGTCGATAGAGCGAGGACTGTCCTCGTTTGCCGCCGAGATGAAGAACATCGATGCCGTTATCAAGGCATCACGCGAAAACAGAAAACTATTGGCGTTGATTGACGAGCCAGCCCGCACTACCAATCCCACCGAGGGTACAGCGTTAGTGCAGGCGTTGCTAAAGGTGCTTGCCACCAAGCAGATGAGCCTCGTGATGACGACGCACTACGATATAGAGCCTGGCTCTGCCCACTGCCTTCGGGTGAAGGGGTTTGACAATGGCTTGATGAACTACTCGCTGGTAGAAGTGGAAGATGGCGAAGTGCCTCATGAGGCACTCAACATCGCCCAGAGTCTCGGAATTGACCCCGAGTGGATTGACCTAGCGAGACATGAACTTGAGAAGTCAGAATAAATACTATATAAATAATGTAATATGCAGAAAAGTAAATTAGGATTAGATTTCGAAAAGGTGGAATATGCCAGAGGTTTGGCAAAAGGCATCGCGCAAGACGTGCAGACCTTTGTGGAGCAATATACCACTGTTGCCGTGGAGCGCACTCTGTGCCGACTCATGGGCATTGATGGCGTTGACGACAACGACGTGCCATTGCCCAATGTGGTGGTCGAGGCGCTCAAAGACAAGGGTGTGCTCAATGAGGGCGCATTGTTCTTCATCGCCAATGCCATGATACAGACTGGCTTGACTCCACAACAGATAGCAGAGAAGGTGGCAAAGGAAGAGATTGACATCACTAAGGTGGTGACCACCGACCCAAAGGCGATTGCCGATGCTCTGCAACCGGTGATTGACGATAGCATGGCACGCATCCGCGCCCGCCGTGCCCGCCGCGAGCATTATCTGGAGACCATTGGCGAGGGTCCTAAGCCCTATCTCTACATCATCGTTGCCACAGGAAACATCTATGAAGATGTGGTTCAGGCGCAGGCAGGTGCCCGTCAGGGTGCCGATGTGATTGCTGTGATTCGCACCACAGGTCAGAGTCTGCTCGACTATGTGCCTTATGGTGCCACCACCGAGGGCTTCGGCGGCACTTTCGCCACTCAGGAGAACTTCCGCATCATGCGCAAGGCGCTTGATGAAGTGGGGGAGGAGCAGGGACGCTACATACGTCTGTGTAACTACTGCTCAGGCTTGTGTATGCCCGAGATAGCTATCATGGGAGCCTTTGAGGGTCTTGACGTGATGCTTAACGACGCTCTCTACGGCATTCTCTTCCGTGACATCAATATGCAGCGCACGCTCATCGACCAGTATATGAGCCGCATCATCAACGGTTTTGCAGGTGTGATTATCAACACCGGCGAGGACAACTACCTCACCACTGCCGACGCCGTTGAGGCAGCCCACACCGTGCTTGCCAGCGACCTTATCAACGAGCAGCTCGCCCTCATGGCTGGTCTGCCCGAGGAGCAGATGGGTCTGGGACACGCCTTTGAGATGGATCCCATGCTTGAGAACGGCTTCCTGCTGGAGCTTGCCCAGGCACAGATGACCCGCGAAATCTTCCCTAAGGCAACACTTAAGTATATGCCTCCCACTAAATTCATGACAGGTAACATCTTCCGTGGTCACATCCAGGATGCGCTGTTCAACATGATTGGCATCTGGACTCATCAGGGAATCCAACTGCTGGGAATGCCCACCGAGGCTATCCACACCCCATTCATGAGCGACCGCTATCTCTCGATTGAGAACGCCAAGTACATCTTCAACAACATGAAGAGCATTGGCGACGAGATGGAGTTCAAGGAAGGCGGCATCTGCCGTAACCGTGTGAAGGAAGTGCTTGGCAACACTATCAAGCTGCTAGAGGATATTACCAAAGAGGGCTTGTTCACAGCACTCGAGAAAGGTATCTTTGGCGACGTGAAGCGTCCCAAGAACGGAGGCAAGGGTTTGTCGGGCGTGACCATGAAGGGCGCCAACTACCTGAATCCGTTTATTGAGTTAATGAAAGGCAAACGATAAAAAATAGGAGACACAAGATATGAGCGAAGGACTATATTCAATGGAAGCTAAGGATTTTGACAAAACCTTAGACTTATCGAAGATAAAACCCTACGGCGACACCATGAACGACGGCAAGGTGCAGTTGAGTTTCACCCTGCCAGTGCCATGCGGTGCCGAGGCTGTGGAGGCCGCTAAGCAGATGTTGCGCAAGATGGGTCTCGAGAACCCCAGCGTGGTGTTCTATCAGGAGCTTACTCCTGGCTTTACCTTCTTCAACTGCTACGGCAGTTGCACTCACACAGTGGATTACACCAATATCTATGTCCCAAAAGTTGAGTCTAACACGATGGACATGTATGAGACCGATGAGTACATCAAGGAGAACATCGGCCGCAAGATTGTGATTGTGGGAGCCTCGACTGGTACCGACGCTCACACTGTGGGCATCGACGCCATCATGAATATGAAGGGTTATGCTGGACATTACGGTCTGGAGCGCTACGAGATGATAGAGGCCTATAACTTGGGCTCGCAAGTTCCTAATGAGGAGTTTATCGCTCGTGGCATTGAGCTTCATGCCGACGCATTGCTCGTGTCGCAGACAGTGACCCAGAAAGACGTACACATCCAGAACATGACCAACTTCATCGAGCTGATGGAGGCCGAGGGCTTGCGCGACAAGATGATTTGCTGCTGCGGCGGCGCGCGTGTGACTCATGAACTCGCCAAAGAGCTTGGCTTTGATGCCGGCTTCGGCATGAATACCTATGCCGACGATGTGGCTTCATTTGTCGTGCAAGAGATGGTGAAGCGTGGAATGAAGTAGCGCATAGCGCTGATTAGGGATTAAAGATTAGTGATTATCGAGTCTATCAATCTTTAATTCAAGAGATCTGAAGAATATTTAAACACAATAATATTAACATCATAAACCGTAATTAACTATGGATAAGTATCAAATGAGAGAGGTCATTGCTAAGCGTGCCGCTAAGGAGTTGCACGACGGTGACGTAGTGAATTTGGGTATTGGTATCCCAACATTGATTCCTAACTATCTTCCTGAAGGCGTGGAGGTAACCCTCCAAACCGAGAACGGCGCTATGGGCATGGGTCCAACACCTGCCGAGGGCGAGGAAGACAAGAACTTGATTAACGCTGGTGGTGGCTTCATCACTCTGGAACCCGGCGCTTGCACTTTCGATTCTGCAACTTCGTTTGCCATCATTCGTGGCGGACATGTGAACGTGTCGTTCCTCGGCGCATTGCAGGTTGATGAAAAGGGAAACCTTGCCAACTGGATTATCCCTGGCAAGATGGCTCCCGGCATGGGTGGCGCTATGGACCTCGTAGTAGGCGCCAAGCGTGTGATTCTCACTATGGAGCACACCCAGAAAGGCAACCACAAGATTTTGAAAGAGTGTACATTGCCACTTACTGCTGCTGGTCAGGTAAACATGATTATCACCGAGATGGGTGTTATGGACATCACCCCCGAAGGCATCGTGCTGCGTGAGCTGCATCCCGAGTTCACCGTTGAGCAGGTTCAGGAGGCTACTGGCGCTACACTCATCATTGATCCAAACCTCAAACCAATGGACGTTTAATTAAGTTTTAAGTTGTAGGTGTTAAGTTTTAAGTTTATTTTCTTCTAAAATTTGAGGTTTGTAAACACTTAACACTTGATACTTGACACTTAGCACTTAACATTGTTATGGATTACAATTTCCTGAAGATTGAGAAAATTGATGGTGGCATCACCATTCTCAAAATCTCGGCGCCCAAGTCGCTCAATGCGCTCAACTCCATAATATTGACGGAGCTGGACAACTTCATTGAAAGCATTGACCCTGCCACCCGCGTGCTCATTATCACTGGTGACGGCGAGAAATCGTTTGTCGCCGGTGCCGACATCAGCGAGATGGCGCACCTTGATGAGCAAGAGGGCTATGAGTTTGGCAAACTTGGTGCAGCGGTGTTCCGCAAGATAGAGGTGCTGCCCATCCCTGTGATTGCCGCGATTAATGGCTTCGCATTGGGTGGTGGCTGCGAGCTCGCTATGGCGTGCGACATCCGCATCGCGTCGGTGAAGGCTAAGTTTGGACAGCCCGAAGTTGGTTTGGGCATCATCCCGGGCTTCTCAGGCACCTACCGTCTGCCCAAGCTCATTGGTCAGGGTTATGCCAAGGAGATGATATATACCGGCAAGATAATCCGTGCCGACGAGGCGTTGCGCATAGGTTTGGTGAACTCTATCCACGAGCCCGAAGAGCTTATGCCCGCTGCCGTTGAGATGGCAAAGAAGATGCTTGCCTGCGCTCCCACGGCGATATGTCTCGCCAAGCTGAGCATCAACGAGAACTATGACCTCAACGCTCCCGAAGCTCTTGAGCTTGAGAGCAAACTCTTCGGCAAGTGTTTCGCCACTGCCGACCAGAAAGAGGGTATGGACGCGTTCCTCAATAAACGTCCTGCCAATTTCGAAGGAAAATAAATACCTTTATCGAGAAGAGGCAATATCTATTGCCTTGTTTACTCATTAACTTGTAAACTTGTTAACTAAATAAAACATTTTAATCATGAAAATTTGTGTAATTGGAACCGGAACAATGGCTAAAGGTATCGTCAAGGCGTTTGCCGCCAAGATGCCTGTGGTCATGAAGAGCCGCACCGACGCCAGCCTTGAGAAGGCTATGGCTTCAATCTCTAAGGGTTACAACAAACTCGTGGAGAAGGGTAAAATCACTCAAGAGAAGATGGATGCCATCTTGGCAAACATCACCACTACCACCGACTACGCTACATTTGCCGACGCCGACCTCGTAATCGAGGCTGCCGTTGAGAACATGCAGCTCAAGAAGGACGTGTTTATGGAGCTTGACAAAATATGCAAGCCCGAGACAATCTTCGCTACCAACTCATCGTCGCTGTCAATCACCGAGATTGCCGCTTGCACCAGCCGTCCCGCACAGTTCATTGGCTGCCACTTCTTCAACCCCGCCGACCGCATGGCGCTCGTTGAGGTTATCAAGGGTCAGCTCACCAGCGATGAGACCGCAAAGTGCATCATCGACCTCACCACCGAGATTGGCAAGACTCCAGTGCCTGTGAACGAGGCTCCCGGCTTTGTCGTGAACCGCATCCTTATCCCGATGATCAACGAGGCAGTGGGCATTCTTGCCGACGGCATCGCCAGTGCCGAGGACATCGACAAGTGCATGATGCTTGGTGCTAACCACCCAATGGGACCATTGGCACTCGCCGACCTTATCGGTAACGACGTGAACCTCGCCATCATGGAGGTGCTTTACAACGAGTTTGGCGATCCCAAGTATCGTCCTCACCCACTGTTGAGAAAGATGGTGCGAGCTGGTCTGCTCGGCCGCAAGACAGGAGAAGGCTTCTACAAATATTAAAGCTGACAAGTAACAAGCTGACGAGCTGACAAGGTAGTAGCAACTGCTGCCTAGCTGACGAGGCGCGCCTCGTTTCTGTGGCTCTATACCATTGCCTTGTTTACTCGTTTCTCGTCAGCTAGTTAGCTAAAAACTAAAAACTGATAAACTATTAACTAAATACTTTTATGGATTTCAGTTATTCAAAGACAGAACAACTATTCCTGCAGATGATTCGCGAGTTTGCCGAGAAAGAGGTAAAACCTCTGGCAGCCGAGGTTGATGAGCAGGAACGCTTCCCACTTGAGACAGTGGAGAAGATGGGTAAGTTGGGCATAATGGGAATTCCCGTGCCCAAAGAATATGGTGGTGCCGGCGGCACTGTGCAGATGTATATCATGGCTGTAGAGGAGCTTTCGAGAGTTTGCGCCACCACTGGCGTAGTGCTCTCGGCTCACACCTCTTTGTGCATGGCTCCAATCATGGAGCACGGCACCGAGGAACAGAAGATAAAATACTTGCCTAAGCTCGCTTCGGGCGAGTGGATTGGTGCCTTCGGTCTTACCGAGCCTAACGCCGGTACCGATGCCGCTATGCAACAGACTATGGCTGTTGATGCCGGCGACAAATGGATTCTCAATGGCTCGAAGATTTTCATCACCAACGCTTCTTACGCCAACGTGTTCATCGTGATGGCGATGACCGACAAGTCGAAGGGCACAAAGGGCATCTCGGCGTTTATCGTTGAGAGAGGCATGCCAGGTTTCTCTATCGGTAAGAAAGAGCTGAAGATGGGTATTCGCGGTAGTGCTACCTGCGAGCTCATTTTCGAGAATTGCGAAGTGCCTAAAGAGAACTTGCTTGGCCAACTCGGCAAGGGCTTCAGCATTGCCATGAAGACCCTCGACGGCGGACGCATAGGTATCGCTTCACAGGCTCTGGGTATCGCTCAGGGCGCAATGGACGAGACAGTGCGTTACACTAAGGAGCGCAAGCAGTTTGGACGCGCTATCGCCAAGTTCCAGAACACCCAGTTCCAGATGGCCGACCTCAAGACAAAGGTTGAGGCAGCCCGCCTGCTCGTGCGCAGCGCCGCCTGGAAGAAGGACAACGGCATACCTTACAGTGCCGATGCCGCTATGGCGAAGCTCTTTGCCGCCGAGACTGCTATGGAAGTAACCACTAAAGCGGTTCAGTTCCACGGTGGCTATGGCTACACTCGTGAATATCCTGTAGAGCGCATGATGCGCGACGCTAAGATTACCGAGATTTACGAAGGTACATCTGAGGTTCAGCGCATGGTGATTGCTGGTCATTTATTTAAATAATCAAGGAGGACACAAGATATGAATATTATAGTTTGCGTAAAACAAGTTCCCGATACCACCGAAATCAAGATTGACCCCGTAAAGGGCACCTTGATTCGTGATGGAGTGCCAAGCATTATGAACCCCGACGACAAGGGCGGTCTCGAACTCGCTCTGCGTCTCAAGGACGCTCATGGCGCTCATGTGACTGTAATCTCGATGGGTCCTCCCCAGGCCGATGTGATGCTGCGTGAGGCTCTCGCTATGGGTGCCGACCGTGCCATCCTGCTGAGTGACCGCAAGTTTGCCGGTGCCGACACACTGGCTACCTCTTACGCCCTCTCGGGTCTGTGCCGCACTCTCGACTACGACCTCATTATCGCTGGCCGTCAGGCTATCGACGGTGACACCGCACAGGTAGGTCCCGAGCTGGCTGAGCACCTTGGCTTGCCACAGATTACCTACGTTGCCGACGCCAAACTGCTCGAAAACGGCAATCTGCTCGTTCACAAGGAGAACGAGGATAGCGTGCAGGTTCTTGAGGCCGAAGGCAAGTGTCTCTTGACAGTGCTTGCTTCGGCTTTCGACGCCCGCTACATGAGCGTGAGCGGCATTATGGAAGCCTACAACAAGGAAGTTGAGGTTTGGGGTGCCGACAAGATTGACGTAGAGGAAGGCAAGTTAGGACTTTCGGGCTCGCCTACTAAGGTGTTCCGCTCGTTCCCCAAAGCCATGAAAGAGCCTGGTGAGGTTCACGAAGTGACTCCCGAAGAGGCTGTAGAGCTTATCGTTAATAAACTTAAAGAGAAACACATCATCTAAAAGTAAAGAGCTATGGAAAAGAAAGATTATAAGAACGTATTCGTTTTTGCTGAACAACGCGAAGGTGTAATCCAACCCGTTGCTTTTGAACTTTTGGGCAAGGCTCGTGACCTCGCCGATGTGCTTGAAGAGAAAGTGATTGCCATGTTCTTGGGATGTGGCATCAAAGATAAGGCTCAGGATCTCATTGAGCATGGTGCCGACGAGGTAATAGTTGTTGACACTCCCGAACTCAAGGATTTCCTCTCGGAGCAGTATGCTCAGGCAGTGTCGCAGATTGTGCTTGACCGCAAGCCTCACATTGTGCTTTATGGCGCTACCACCATTGGCCGCGACCTGGCTCCACGCTTGGCTTCGCGTCTCAAGACTGGTCTTACTGCCGACTGCACTAAGCTCGAGATTCAACCTGTTAAGGATGAAGAGAAGGAATTCTGCATGACTCGTCCAGCATTTGGTGGCAACTTGATGGCTACCATCGTGTGCCCCAACAACCGTCCACAGATGTCGACAGTGCGCCCCGGTGTGATGCAGAAGATGGAGCGCGACGCAAGCCGCAAGGGTGTTATCACCGAGTTTGCACCCAAGTTTGACACCTCGAAGTTCAAGGTTAAAGTGGTTGAGACCATCAAGGCCGACAAGAGTGTTGCCGACATCTCGGAGGCTAAGATTCTCGTTTCAGGTGGCCGTGGCGTTCACGACAAGGAAGGCTTTGACAAGCTGCAGGCTCTCGCCGACGTGCTTGGCGGACAAGTTGCCTCGTCGCGCGCTATGGTTGACAACGGTGTGATGCCTCACGAGTGTCAGGTGGGACAGACTGGTAAGACCGTGCGTCCTAACCTTTACATGGCATGTGGCATCAGCGGTGCCATCCAGCACCTCGCTGGTATGGAGGAGAGCGATTTCATCATCGCCATCAACAAGGATAAGTTTGCTCCTATCTTCAGTGTTGCCGACCTCGGCATCGTGGGCGACCTTCACAAGATTGTTCCCATGCTCACCGAGCGCATTAAGAAAGAGCTGGAGAAATAAAACCAATCAGGATTTAGTTCTGATATAATTAAGGAGGGTGGCCTAAGTTGATTTGGGCCACTCTCTGTTTTTTCTCGTTGCAAGAACTCAAAGTTTACTCTGGAAGATGGTTGTAAAACTCATTAATTTTGTGGTTTCTTGTCAAGAACCGGGCGCACAAGGAAGCCGTTGAGACGGCTATGCGTATGTATTTGCACCATGTATTGGTCAAAGACGAGCGCGCATTCAAAGGGGTCGTTAATGTCGGCTTTGGATAATGACGAACTCCAGTAATAACCTCTTTCTGCTATTGAAAAAAAGTGCATGCTGTAGAGAAATCCCCCCAGTGGCAAGAATATACTATTGCCGCTCGGCCCAGTAACAAGATAACCCGGTAGGTCACCAAGTGGCACAATATATTGCCATTTACAACGCTCTATAAGCTCATAAAAATCGCTATTAAGTGGCAAACGCCATCGACCATGCCATAATCGTTGCGCCACATCATTCTTGGTTCCTACAAGACTTGGCAGGTTTCTCACAAAAACGCTGTCGGGGTAATCTTTACCATAATTGAGCACCTGAAACGGGTTGGGCATTGTGCGCAGGAATGCTCCTGGCATGAGCCGTCCCATGGTGCGCTCGGCACCCACGTTGCATGGTGCCCACAGTACGCTGAGACCAAGGTCCACGGCGTCGCTCTCTGAAATTGGCGACACCGCCACTGCGACGCCAGGCTTGGGATAGTAGAGCGACAGGCCCTTATCAGCAATAATTATTGTGGTGAGCGTAGTATCGGTGGCAAGCGCAAGACTGTCGGCACGATGTTGCCCATAATCAACAGCCTGATAGCTTGTAGATGATTGCTGCCCTAGAGGCAGCCTGATATTTAGTTTATATCCTCCCCAAAACGCTGCCAAGCAAAGCAGCAAAGCGGCACCGGCAGCTACTGCCAGCCACTTTTTCTGCCAGCTGCGATAACCATTCATTTCTATCGCCTCCTGCAGCTGCCCCACGCTGCCAAAACGCTCATTGCGGTGGGTAGCCACAGCCTTATCAATTACAGCATTGAAGCGCTTGGGCAAGTGCATGTCCTTCATAATCATGCCCAACGAGTATATATCGGCTTGGACGGTTGCCACGCTATCTTTTTCGAGTATTTCGGGAGCCACATAGTTAATGGTTCCAGCTGCAGCTTTGAGCGACGAGTAGCGGTTGGTGTCGCTAAGCCCGAAATCGATGATTTTCACCTGATTGTCCTCGCGCGTTATCATGATGTTAGACGGCTTGAGGTCACGATGAATCACCTCATGGTTGTGACAATGTGCAATGGCTGTTAGCAATTGTCGCAAAACATTCAGTTTCTCCTCCACTGTGTGCTTGCTGCCGAGCCACTGAAGCAATGTTTCACCATCGATCCATTCCTCCACTATGCACAGTGAGCCAAGTGCCTCAATTCTCTCCATGCTCACCATGCCCACAATGTTTGGATGATGCAACTGAATGGCGATGTCAAATTCCTTGCGCAGCAGGTCGCGATAAAGCTTCTTTTGGGCGAACTCTGGCTTCAACCCTTTCAGGAGCCATAACTGCCCATAGCGCTCACCCCTTGCCAGCAAGTTGAATGTTCCCTGGTGCTCAAGAATCTTGATGTTGTGGAAATAGTGATTCATAATGTTGTCACTTATCAAAGATCGGTCTAATAGACATGAAGCAGTCGAGAGTCTCGATTTGGTCGGCGAGGATTCTACCTTCTTCGAGAAGCACATGATGTGCCATGCGCTTGCCATTGCCTGCTGGCGTCGCAGTCCAGTAGTACCCATATCTTCCCACGTTTAGCATATTGATGCCGTCGTCGCTCAAACCGGCAAGAGGCAGGAAGATGCTGTTGCCATTAGGCCCCGTCACCACATATCCTGCCGCGCCGTCGCCAGCATTGCGAAACCGCCACTTGCAGCGGTCAATCAGTTCCTGCCACTCATCAAGTGTGGGTATGCGCCATTTACCGCCCCAGCGCAAGTGGGCAAAGTCGATGCTGGTGCCGCTTATCGACTGCTTTGGCATTGGCTTGCTCTGGGGCCAATATTTGTCAATTCCACCCCACTTTCCTAGGTCGGTGGTGTCGCCCCAAGCATAGTAGCTTCCCACAAAATTTACCGATGGATGATCGGCACCCATGTTCATCTTGCTCCATTTCACACTCAATCCTAGATCTACAGCGATGGTTTCAGAAATATTACCAGGTGTTATCGAGTCAAATGGTAGCCAATAAATATCGGCATTCGACACAATTGAGTAAACTTGTGAAGTGCCAGCTGGAGCGATGCTATCCACAACATAGCCAGCTGGCAGCTTTTTCTCGTCGGCTTGACGCTGGTTGCTGCCCCATGAGAATGTTGCCACCACAGCGGCAACAGCCACCACCGCCGCTATCGCAGGCAACAGCCACCGCCAGCGTTTTTTCTTTTTAGCTTCGGCAAAGTCGTGATGCAGTTTCTCGGCTGAGCTATATTTTCCATGTTCACAACGTTTTATTAGCTTGTTGAACTTGCTGGGCAGGTTGAGCATGCGCAGTAGCTTGCCCAGAGCGGCAATATCGTTCTGAACATTGGTGGTGGCATCGGGCTCAAAATCGATGAGCTTGACGTGAGCGCCATTGTGAGTGACAAGCACATTACTGGGCTTTAGGTTGCCATGTGTCACGCCCTTGCTCACATAGTATCGCACAGCCTCCACCAGCTGGCTGGCAATGTCTTGACGCACTTGCTGCGATGGCTCGGTAGCGAGAAACTTGTCGAAGCTGATGCCGTCAACCCACTCCTCGATGATGCAGCGGCCCTGCATAGTGGGCACCTCCTGCTGAGCTATCATGCGCACAATGCTCGGATGCCACAGCGTCATGCAGCGCTCAAACTCGCGGTCGAGTAGTGCTTGTGCTTTTTCACGTGGTTCAACCCCAGGATTAATACCCTTCACCACCCACCATTGTCCAAAGCGCTTCACGCGCTTCAAGCACAGCCATGGCCGCTGGCATGGCAGGTGGCTGAAATCGGTAAACCGAGCGTCAATCTCTCCCTCCTCGGTCTCAAAGAAGCTCGAAGAGTTATAAATGTTAGTTTCCTGCATAAATCGTCTGCTTTTTTATCAAATCCCTTTTATAGACCTTCATCCCACAGCAGTTTGAAAAAGTCGAGTACATAGATAAATTCAATATTGCCCACTTTGCGGTTGATTCTGTCAAGAGAGATCACAATCCGTCGGCTCGAAGGGTATTCCTCGCCAAATGCTTTCAGTCCTTTTAGATGCCGTGGCAGCACTTCTTCTACTGACTTTATCTCTATTGCTACCCGAGCATCACCTATAATGGCATCTACCTCTAAGCCGGTATAAGTTCGCCAGTAGAATAGTTTTTCCTCCGAATGGCTATAATGCAGCCAAGCCACAAGCTCTTGAATGACAAGATGTTCAAAAGCATGGCCATAATCAACAGTGCCACGCACAAGTTCCTTGCGATGCAGCAAGTGATTAGCAATTCCCACATCAAAATAATAGAAACGAGGAGCTTGAACTATTCTCCGCTTAACCACCTTAGTATAAGCCGGAATGCGATAACCTATCAACGTGTCCTCCAATATGTCGAAATAAGAACTCACAGTCGTCGCACTCACGCCACACTCCTGGGCAATGTTGTTATAGTTCACTATTTCACCGTCGGTCACTGCCGCCACCTCAAGAAAACGCTGGAACGAATTTAAATTCCTCACCAAAGCTTCTTCTTTGATTTCTTCTTTCAGATACACATCAATATAAGCCGAGAGGTGCCGAGCAGGATTCTCGGCAAGATAATGTGGAGGCAGCATACCATATTGCACCGCTCGGTCAATATCAAAAACAGGAATCTCGGCACTAACCAATGGGTAAAGAAATACAGGCAAAGCGCGACCACCCAGGGTGTTATGTCCCTTGCGTTTTAGTTTTCTCGCGCTTGACCCACACAAGATGAATAACAATCCTCGTTCCGAAATTAAACGATGCACCTCATTGAGCAAATGTGGCACCTCGGGAATCTCGTCAATGATAACTATTGTGCCAGCACACTTGTCTTTAAGCATCTCATAAAGCAACACAGGGCGACGGCTGTATCGACTCCTCAGTTCGCTGTCAAGCAAGTCGATATAGATAGAATCCTTGCCAAATTGCTGACGCAAGATAGTTGATTTGCCCGTTTGGCGTGCGCCAAACAAGAAAATGCTGCCATCTAACTCATTGTTTAACTGTAATATGCGTGGTAACATAATCGGTGGGTTAATAGTGTTATACTTGTGAATTTCCTTTAAAAATCCAAAGTGGTACTTGTGATTTTTCTTTAAAATCCAAAGTGTCACTTGTGATTTTTAATCAAAATTCAGTGCAAAATTAAGAAAAAATATTTTCTCAACAAACTTTTTCCATCATTTTATCAAACAGTTATTAACAAATAATGTGCCGTGTGGATGTTTTCAGACTATTAGAAATTAAGACCATGCAAGAGGGTGTTGCAAAACTTCTGAATCTAATGAGAACTCCTCCTCTAAGATAGAGGAGGTGCCCGAAGGGCGGAGGAGTATGACAATACAGAAGATGTTGTTAATCAGAAGAATAAGTCAAAGTAAATATTATCATACTCCCCCCAGCCCCCTCTATCTTAGAGGGGGAGCTGCACCTTTTATCACACTTTTGCAACAGCCTCGCGGGGGGAGTATGTCCCACTCATTTGATAGTTATCATACTCCTTTGGGTCGCTCCGCAATAGCTCCTTGTCTTAGAGGAACGCCCTGATATACAGCTATTTATTTTTTATCGAACTCACGTTAATTTTAAATTTCCATTGCCTACTCCCTTACAAGCGTTTCGGCGGTCTCTTGTATGTTTTTTTATTGGATTGTTATCGCTTCAATAATTAAGTCAATTGGGTCGTCGATGTAGCGTGTGGTGACGCGGCGCACTAGGTCGCCCACAGCCTCATCGGGGTTTAGACTGGCAATAAATTGCTCCATTTCATCCTTGCTGGCGCACTCCTTGGCGTAGCAGGCTGCGGTGGCAATCACTGTTAAGTGTGGAGCGTTATCATCGGGGATATATGCCGGATATACCACAGCCTGGCAAGGGCCAAAGTACTTGCCATTACGGTCGTTGCTCAAGCGTTCCACCTCGGAATCAGGTGTTAGTGGCGTGCGGGTGAAATAGGCACCATCAAAAGCGCCCGCAATCAGAGCAATAAGATTGGCGCTAGTGCCTTCATCGGTGACAAATGATAAGAAAGTGGCATCATCGCCATAGAAGAAATACATCGCGTCCTCGTCGAGTCGCTTGCAAGAATGAGGCCAATTGCAGTTGGCATAGATAAAATCCATGAACTTCTCGTTCAGATTCTGGGCCTTGGGGTCTTCAATGATAAATTTCACATGATACACACGTTCATAATAGAGAAATTCATCGTCATCAACATCGTCGATGAACCTCAAAGGCTCGCGACCTAGCAGGCACAAGCCAGCATTACCTTCAGCCGATGGTATGAGCTTGGCGCAACTCACGTTGCGAAAGAGTACTTCGTTGGAAACATTATTGTCAAAGCCCGTCATCATGACACGGTCATCGTCATGCTTGGCGCTCATTTCCAGCAATTTGGCCATTGCCTCTGAAACAGGAATGAAGCGTGGGTCATGCTCATCCTCGAATTCGAATGTGTCAATCACAACTGAATCGCTTCTAGACTCATCAATGCAGCAGCGGTCAAACATCTGCTCATAGCTATTGCAAAATCCGGCAACGCGGTCGATGCGTTTATCCTTAATTATCTCTTTTAATTCTTTTAGTGTCATACGTCTTTCTATATAAATATATTTCAGATATTAAGATAGTCAAAGAAGAACCACTCTAGCAACTTTATCAATAGCCAACCAATACCAGCGATGAGAAGCACAGCAATCCCACCAACTACAAAGGTGACAACAAAGCCTACTATGAACCAAAAAAATATCGAGAACATGAGGGAAAATTAGTAATAGTTTGTGTGTTTTATAACTGAATCTAATTTCCAACCATAACGCAAGACTTCTTCCATGGATTTATAAGTTGCAATTATAGGATCATTTTCGTCATCAAAAATTTCTTCGTTTGTAGATTTCCTAATTACATATCGTTTAGCTCTCATGTCAGGATGCCCCATATAATAAGTTTGATTTGAGTCCCAGTTTTGGTTACTTAAATACATGTAAGAATGAATTATATCAAAAGCATAACGGGAACAAGAGTCAAATATATCCTGCATTCTCTTAAGAGGCAGTAATTTGCATGTTATCAGTTTCATCATAATAGTTAATAGCTACATGATGAAAGACTCTTTCAACAAGCGGTAGTGTTTCACCAAATGAGATGTTTGCTCCTGCCTGAAACCTTTTTGGCAAGTAAACAGTCAAATAGCGGCAATCAAAAAAAGCATTATCATCAAGTCGTTTAATAGTATCAGGAATTATCACCTCATCGATTGGAGTCCTATAAAATGCATTTTCACCTATAACTTCAAGACAATTATTTAGTTTGACTTCCTGAAGCTTTTTACAACCACTAAAACAATCTCTTCCTATGTATTTTACATTTGCACCTAATGCCAAAGTCCTGTAATCATCGCCATGAAAACGGCAACTAATACAAGTTACTTTGTATTTAATATCATTATATTCCACAAAATCTGGAATAATGATGTCTGACATGGGTTGTGATATTCCTGTGACTATTGCCTCGTCTTCAAAAATATCAAACTCAAAACCGTCTTTTTCAAAACTTTTAGAACCAGTCTCAATCTCTCTTTCTCTTTCATCTTGTGCCTCATTAATATCAGAAAAATCGATTGCACCTGTTAATAAGTCATAATCTTCGATTGTCATATTAATTATTTTATTATTAACGCGAGTTCGGGATAAGATTATCATAAAATGGCAATGCCATGCTCTCGATT
>FLNZ01004410.1_pt1 | contig 55291 bp, 43 predicted proteins | sample 1140391 | NCBI WGS metagenome assembly FLNZ01 (sample SAMEA3878171, study PRJEB12797) | bioreactor metagenome | biome: Moose rumen | place: Sweden | collected 2011-10 | reverse complement strand
GAGTTCACAGTTAAGAGTTCAGAGTTCATAGTTAAGAGTTAAGAGTTCACAGTTGTCAGTTCAGAGTTCACAGTTAAGAGTTCAGAGTTCACAGTTAAGAGTTCAGAGTTCATAGTTCATAGTTAATAGTTAAGAGTTCAGAGTTCACAGTTGTCAGTTCAGAGTTCAAAGCAACTAAAAACTATGAACTCTGAACTATAAACTGTGAACTTTTAAAACACATTCTTGTCGGTGCCTGTGAAGGACTGGAAGAGGGCGTTGGCGAGGCTGGAAGCGCCGATGCGGAAGTAGCGGTTGTCGAGCCATTTCTCGCCGAGCACCTCTTTCACGATGGTGTAGTACTTCACTGCGTCCTCGGTGGTGCGGATGCCGCCTGCCGCCTTGAAGCCCACCATCACGCCATGCTTCTCGTAGTACTCCTTGATACACTGGCACATCACGTAGGCGGCCTCGAGCGAAGCGCCGGGATAAATCTTGCCGGTAGAGGTCTTGATGAAGTCGGCGCCCGAGTACATCGCCAGGATTGATGCCTTCTTGATGTTGGCGGCAGTCTCCAGGCAGCCAGTCTCGAGGATCACCTTGAGCATCTTGCCGTGGCAAGCGTGCTTAATCTCGCTGATCTCGTCGCACAGCTCCTCGTAGGCCTCATCGAGGAAGTAGCCCATATTGATGACGATATCCACCTCGTCGGCGCCGTCGGCAACGGCAAGGGCGGTCTCGGCGATTTTGGTCTCCAGATGTGCCTGCGAAGCGGGGAAGCTGGCGCTGCACACCACCACATCCACGTCGCTCACCTCAAGGTTAGCGCGCACCACCTGGGCGAAGTTGCTATACACGCATATTCCCGCCACGTTCTTGTAGTCGGGATAGTTGCGCCAGTATTCGTTCACCTTTTGGGTGAAAGCTGCCACGCTGCGCTCGCTGTCGGTAGTGCTCAATGTGGTGAGGTCCACCGTGTTAAGCAGGAACTCCTGCACCTCGCGGGTGTTGTTCTCGGCGGCGTGCTCCTCGATGATTTTTGCCACTTCGGCCTTTACCTTAGCGTCGTCTTCAGTCACGTTGCTGCCATTGATAGCAGCCAAATACTTGTTTTCAATTTTTTCTGCCATAATAGTTGTTTTTTTCTAGACTTTCTAGATTATCTAGATATTCTAGACTTCTAGGGTTACTATTTCTGCTTTATTAATTTGTCATTCTCAATGTGGCGAGAGGCGTCGCGGGCGGTTTTCTTGGCGAAGTTGCGTTGCAGAGCCTCGTCGAGGTTGATGCCCGTCTGGTTGGCGAGGCACATCACCACCCACAGCACGTCGGCGAGCTCGTCGCCCAGGTCACGGTCCTCGTCGCTGGGTTTGCACGACTGCTCGCCATAACGCCTGGCGATGATGCGCGCCACCTCGCCCACTTCCTCGCTGAGTATTGCCATGTTGGTCAACTCATTGAAGTAGCGCACCCCGTAGGTCTTAATCCACTGGTCCACGCGCTCCTGCGCCTCGTTAATAGTCATCAGTTGTCAGTTATCAGTTGTCGGTTTCTTGATGAACAAGCTGACGCTTGCACTACAGAACACGACAGATTATATTTTACTTCACAACTTTAGTCGCCGAGGTGGTGCCGTCGTCCGACAACTCGCCCTGCACCCACACTCCAGTGCCCTCGCCGTAGGCCAGAGGGTCGAGAAGATAAACGGTCTTATTGTCGGCGGCGTAAGTGATCTTCATCTGTCCGGTCTGCTGTGTGGCGTCATATCCATAGAGGCTTGCTGTCATGTACTCGCCCGAGCGGGTGTAGGACACCACGTTTCCCTCGGGTTGCTCGGTGATAATCTCCACATTGGCAGTTGCTTTGCCAGCAGGTTTACTCATGGTGTGGACTGGTTGGGCGCCAGCACACATTGCCATTGACGCCACAGCGGTAAGTAGTAATAATTTCTTCATATTTCCAAATGTCGCAGCACTTTGGTTTAACAATATTAGAGGGTTCTTTTGCAAGTTGGTGTTAGCCTGAGCCGCTCATTAGGATTTAACAAAACGTCGCTCAGATTTTTGTCACATTTGATTTTACTTATCCCAGTGCCGCATTTCAAGAAAAGGAAATCAGCAATGACATTGCAAAGATAAGATTTTCTTTTTATTCAAAGAAATATTTTAAAGATATTATGATAGTGAGTACTTCGTGGTTCTCGCCGTAGGCGACCATCTCGCATATTTGACCTCTCGCAAAGTTGCACCTGTCGGCGAAAGCAAAGCCGCGCAAGCGCGGTGTTTTTGTCACACGGAAAAAATCCTGCGTGAGCAGGCTTTGTGACGAGCTCCGCTCGCAGCTTTAGATAAAATGCTCACGCTCGCAAGGCTTTGTGCAAGCACAAACTTTGTCTCGCTTAATCGCATTTTTGTGAGATTATAATGCTGGTATACTGGGACTAATTTTAATTCCAATTTTCAATTAATTTTAAGCGCGTAGCGCGCCCCCTCGAGTGTATAACGCCACTGTGCCGGGTGTGTCACTCACGCAGGCGTGAGTCGATGATGATGGTGACGGGGCCGTCGTTGATGAGCGACACCTGCATGTCGGCGCCGAAGACGCCACGCTGCACGGGCTTGCCCATTAATTGCTCCACCTCCTGGCAGTAGAGCTCATAGAGCGGCACGGCGAGGTCGTGGCCTGCGGCATGGATGTAGCTGGGGCGGTTGCCCTTGCGGGTGCTAGCGTTAAGGGTGAACTGGCTCACTGCCAGCACCTCGCCGCCGGCATCTACGATGTTGCGGTTCATCACTCCAGCGTCGTCGTCAAAGACGCGCAGGTTCACCGTCTTCTGCGCCAGCCACCGCACGTCGTCCTCGGTGTCGCCCTCGCGCACCCCCACCAGCACCATGTAGCCGCCGCCTATCGCACTATGCACCTCGCCGCCAATGGCTACCGATGCCTCTCTCACTCGTTGTATAACTATTCTCATATCAGTTGTCAGTTATCAGATGTCAGATGCAAAGTTACTATTTTTTTAGACATACTGACGTGAGAAAAGAAGATTTCTGCGCCCTGCGGGCGAAATTAGAGCACTTCGTGCTAAAAAATGCGATTAAGCGAGAGAAGACAAGAACTTGTTCTTTGTATTCCGAGCGTGAGCATTTTATCCAAATTGATGTTGCGCCCAAGGGCGCTAAAATTATTTTAAAATAAAATTTTAGTGCGAAGCACCACAATAATGTTAGAGCCAAAGGCTCTTTAATTTCCATGTGCTGTGGCACATGGCGACCGTTCCTGCGTAAGCAGGCTTTGCTTTCGCCTACAGGTGCAACTTTGCGAGAGAACAAATGTGGATTTTGATTTAATTTTAAGCGTGTAGCGCACCCCTTCGAGTGTCAAAAGCCACTGTTGGGAGCCCTTGCTGCTTGGGGGTTACCGAGCTTCATACTTGCAACCATTTTCACTGCTGGGATTTTGTTTAAGAAACAATCCGTTTCGTTGGTTTTTATTTCTTATTTATTGAAAAGCAGCGATTTATTTTTTGCTTGTATATTTATAATGTATAATTTTGCTTGCTTAATTATGCTAATTTTGACTTATCAAGCCTATTACAATTAGTGGTTTCAAAGTTTGAAATTGAATTAAAAACAGCTGATTTAAATAGAGACAAACAATATATTTATTAACTAAACTTATCAATTTATGTTCAAAAAAATTTATCTAAAATTACTGATGGGCTTGCTGCTCACGGCACTCTCCGTGCCGCTAGCAAAGGCTGCTGAAGAAGTATTTGACTTTACTTCTAACCATTATGGTTATAATACTGGAGACGAATTAACCACTATAATTGGTAGTGATATTTCTATAAGCTTCTCAGGTGATGGTAGTTCTACTATAAGTTCAAATTACATCAATTTTGTTAAGAACTCAACTATGACTTTTAGCTTCTCGAACAATATCACTAGCATTCTTTTTGAGGGTGTCAGACTTCAAGGAAATGGAAATACTACTACATCAAACATTTTTATGTATGTTATTAATGGAGGAGGTTATACAACAGGGTCTTGGACAAGTTCGACAGGCAAAGCAACGTGGACTGGTTCTTCCAATTCTCCTTATTTTAAAAACTATGACAGTGATGGTGCTTATCCAATTCGTATTTCCAAAATCACTGTTACATATGATGGTAGTGGCAACAAATATGAGGCTACCCCATCACCTGCATCAATTGCTTTTGGTGCAGTAAATAAGGGAGAGGAATCAACTCAAACCATCGTATTGAAGAATACTGGTACAGGCGACGCTGACTTTACCCCCGTTCCATCAATTACCGATGATGCATCAGGTGTTTTCTCAATAGAAAGCGGTTATGAGACTGGAGTGCTTGAAGTTGGAAACACTCGAAACTACAATATTGTTTTCAATCCAAATGCAGAAGGCAGTTTTACTGGAAACTTAGTCTTCACTATGACAGGTGAGGATGGTAATGAAAGGACATTAACCGTTCCTCTCTCTGGTACCGGCAACAAGGCTCTCTATGATGCCTCTGTTACTCCTGATGAGGGTCAGCTTGACTTTGGAAAGATTATCGTTGGCAGGACTGCCACTAAGAAGGTGAAGATTACCAGCCTTGGCACACAGCCCATTGCTCCAACAGTATCAATAACTGGTACTGGCTTTGACGTGAACTATACCACCACTACTCTCAACCTTAATGAGAGTAACGAGATTACTGTAACATTCACCCCTACTGCCGCCAGCACCATTTACACTGGCCGCTTGACAATCACCGCCTACGACGGCAAGACCTTTAACTTCACCCTTAAGGGCGAGGGCAAGGACGCAAGCGAAGCCACAGACTTCGACAACGGCACCTACAAGTGGCCTATCAACGCCGATGAGGCTGACCAAGTGACATCTTACTATTCAGAGATTGCCACCGACCCCGACCAGATGATAGCCTTGATGCGTGCCGTGTATATGGACACATCGCTTCCTGGCAGCATTACGCGCGGTTACAGCAGTGCTGGTGTAGGTGATGGCACGGTAGATTACCCTGCAATAGGTACAATGACAGGCTCATACGCCAATCCGTCTTATAATGATGCTTATGGTTGGAATATCCCGTCAAAGAGCATCATTACAGCACAATCATTCTCTAACAAGAATCTGAATTATTTTAACCGCACAGATTACACTCCAGAAACAGAAGGTCTTACTCTTTTGTTGGTTGAGGTGAAAGACGGTGTAGATGCTTCTAAGACCAATGGCATAGTTTCACAAAGTTCTACTGACTATGCTAGTTTGCGTAACATTTTTGAAAAGACATTCAGTAGTGTTCGCATTATAAGCTCTTCTAAGGAGCTTGATGATGACACAAACCCAGGCACCCTGTTTAAGATTGACTGCGACCGCATGAACCGCTTCTTCCTTCTGGGCAAGGGACGTCTGCGCCAGTATGGAAGCTATATTGGTACTGGAGATAACATTTTCTATGGTTCTTACTGGCAAAATGACATATCATCATTTACAGAGATGGAGAATGGACCCTTCTACCAGATGTTTGAGCAATTCAGCCCTGTATCACTCACTGGTAGTTCAGCATACGCTACTGATATCTACCAATCCCTTGTAAACGGTGACACCTATGGTGTAGAGCACGACTGTGAAGCAATTCCTTGGGCAAACGACGGTTACGGCATTATTGGCCACGAGTTCAACCTCTATGGACGTGACTCTTACGCCTCCGACTGCCAGGACATTCGCGACCTGTTGCTTTTTATTCCCAAATACCGCATGAAATGGTGGTATAGTAGCGGTAGTGGCCGTGACGGCAAGTCAACTGAGGAGCCATCTGTCGATATGTACAAGAACTACAACAAGGACTATGAGCCAACAATGGGACTGTTTGTAATCAATCAGAATGAGATTACAGGCAAGAAGGTTGAGAATGCAAGGAAATATAACCTGCATTTCAGCTGGACTTCCAACTTGGCTAAGTTCTTGCCTGGCGCCAATGGCAAATACACCCTCTATCAAGTAATTACCACCACCAATGCCGATGGCACTGTTACCAAGAATTATGTTGAAGTGGATAATGCCGTGGTTGATGCCAACACGCTTAAGTTTGACTGGAATAACGTGCCAATGGAAGCTAACGGCCGTGAGATGACTTTCGTTGTTCGCGGACAAGATGCCGATGGTTTCTTGACGCTACAATACTCCAACGAGCGCAGCTTCTATATCCCTGGTTATGAGAATAAAGAGCAGTTGAAGCTTGCGATGAATGTTGACAGCTACTTCAGCCGCTTTGACCCACAGCTGGTTCAGAACAACTACTCCAACTCCCTCACCATCGACAATGCTGGCACATCGTTGCTTAGCACTTATCTGTCGGACGGCACTGACGGCGACGCTACGGTGTTCCACATTTGGCGCGTTCCCAATGGCAACTACGACAATAAAGTTGAGGTAGCTACCGCAACTGTCACCAGCAAGACTACAAGTGATGGCACTATGAATCTTGTGGTGGTTCCCGCTACTCAAAGTGAGTTTACCTATGGCTATCATGCTAATCCTGATGTTATAAACACCACATTCAGCATTAACAGCAATGATGTGGTGACATTCAGCAATTTCAGCTTCTACGACAACTTCAGCGAAGCTATTCCTGCCGATAACAGTCACCCTAGCAATTATGTTTACTACGTGACCTTTACCGCAGCCACACCATTCACAACCTATAATCCCGAAGGCATCCCCGACATTGCTACTTGGCAAGAAGGCAAGATTTTTGCTTACTTTGAGAGAAAGTATAATGAATGGAATGAAGTTAGAGCTTACGCATGGAATGGTGACGTTAAATTTGCTGGAGAATGGGCTGGAACCGAACTCACCCCGCTTAAAAATGACAACAATGAAGATACTAATGTATATCTCTGGAGTATTGATGAGCGTTCTGATGATCTTATCCCCGAATATATAATATTTAGTTATAGAGATGGTTATGGTAATTGGCACAAGACTCAGGATATGGCATTTACCAATGGTGGCTATTATACTATTACCAGTTACAATGATGGTGGTGAGCAAGTTACTGGAGGTATGGTTGGCACTGTCAGCGAAAGCAGCACAGATGCGACAAGTAACACCGTTACCGTTCCAGTTTACAAGACTGCAATGGCTATGAGTCCTATCAGTCAAACTGCTGTTGATGAAGACCTTCTCCATCAGGCACCTGCCAACACTCAGTTCACTATCAACGTACAAAGTTCCGCGAGGAGCGAGATTCTGCGTTACGACGCTTACCGTTGGGCAGATAGTGAATATGGCACCACACAGAATCCACGCATGATTCTTGACCCGAATAATAGTGGAGAGACAACGCAAGATGAGGAGGACGTTGATCCAGCAGGACAAGCCAATAATGAGAGTGACCACTACACTACCAAGATGAATAATGACTATACAGGTTCAGTTTCATTTGTCAATGGTAATAACTCAGCATGGGCCCCATTTGAGGATAACTTCATGCTTCAAAAAAATCCAGCACCAGCAGCCGACACTTACACCTATGCGCCAGTAGTTGAGTTGTGCCCACCAGCAGGCTCTTATTACTCTGGAACTACGCCTCGTGTTGACTACAACACCTACGGTGCTCCATTGCAGGCTGCTGCCGGCGGTGAGTTGAATATTGTAGAGGTTGAGAAGAAAGCCAGCAATTATACTTGGCCTGTTGATAACCCAACTTACAGATACTATAATGTATTCTTGACTATTAATTCCGACAAGATTATTGTTCCTGCAGGATATGAGATTTATAAGGTTCGCATTTGGCGTCAAATCAACGAAGACTATCTTGGTGAGCAAGAAGGCAAGGGCTATGAGGACCGCTTGGATCTTGACGAAAATGGAGAGTATCTGTTTGAGGATATTGAGGCATGCCAGCCTGGCGGCTCTTTAGGCAGCACAGAACTCGGCACCAGTGGCAATGGTCCAGTTTATGCCGGCACCTTTGGCGCTAAGATTGTAGAAGGGACTGAAGTGATTCCAATGAAGTTTACTGTTCGCGTTTACTTCACCAAGCCTTCAAGTGCCAAGGCAGGTGAGCAGCCTTACTACATCGCAGAGACCGTTATTGAGGACGAGCTCACTAGCGATGTTCCCACCAGCATCTTTGGTGTTGAGGCTTCTCGCAATGTCACTGGCGTGAAGTACTACAACATGGCTGGTATTGAGAGCGACGTTCCATTCAATGGTGTAAACATCATGGTTACCACCTACGACGATGGCTCACGCTCAACTACTAAGATCTTGAAATAAAAATTTTAGATAAGTTTTTATTGACGAGGAGGGCGACAAAAATTTTGTCGCCCTCTTCTTGCTTTGAGAGCCCGCCAAGGCGGGCGGCGGACAGGTCGGACAGGTCGGACGGGTCGGACAGGTCGGACGAGTCGGACGGGTCGGACAAGTCGGACGGGTCGGACAAGGCGTTACTGAAACTAAGAACTGAGAACTATTAACTATAAACTATTTAGTTTTGGCACGTTTTTTGCAATTTGTGTTGTGAAAAGCTATGATTTTTGCCAATTGTGTTGATGGTGTGTGATTTTTTCACTACTTTTACGCACTAATTCACGGTAACAGCAACTATTGCCTTGTGAGCTTGTTTACTTGTGAGCTTGTTTACTAATTAAATAAAACCATACAATTATGATTGATTATTTTAGTAGCCATTTGTGGCAGTTTTGGACGTTGGTAGGTTTCATCTGCCTGATTTTGGAGTTGACCTCTGGCGACTTTTTCATCATGTGTTTCTCGATAGGCGCTTTTATCGCAGCGCTAGCCTCGGCTTTTGTGCCGAGCTTCACGGTGCAGATTCTCATCTTTGCTGTGGCATCGCTGCTGTGTCTGCTCTTTGTGAGGCCGCTGGCGCTCAAGTATTTCCACCGCAAGGGTGAGGACCGTCCCAGCAATGTCGATGCCATGATAGGCCGCAAGGGCGTGGTGACCGACGCCATCGCTGCCGGCGGCTATGGCCGCGTGAAGATTGACGGCGACTCGTGGAAGGCTTGCGGCGTGAACGACGAGCCCATCGACAAGGATGCCCGCGTGGAGGTGGTGTCGATGGCAAGCACCATCATCACCGTGCGACCCTTGAAATAATGCAGAATGCTGAATGCAGAATCTTTGCCACTCTAAGAGTGGAAATTAGAGAGCCTGCGGCTCTAATATTATTGTGGTGCTACGCACTAAAATTTTAATTTAAAATAATTTTAGCGCCCTTGGGCGCAACATCAATTTGGATAAAATGCTCACGCTCGGAATACAAAGAACAAGTTCTTGTCTTCTCTCGCTTAATCGCATTTTTTAGCACGAAGTGCTCTAATTTCGCCCGCAGGGCGCTTGTCTCGGCATCTAGAACTTCTACAAAATCTAGATATTATAGAATGTCTAGAAAGAACTAAGAACTGATAACTCTAAACTTATAACTTATAACTATTATGGACTCAGGACAAATTTCTCTTATTGTGATTATTGCACTCGTAGTGCTGGTGCTCATTTTCATCAAGATGAGCCTTGTGATCATCTCGCAGAGCGAGACTAAAATCGTGGAGCGATTGGGTAAGTACCACGCCACGCTCAAGCCAGGTATCAACATCATCATCCCGTTCATCGACCGCGCCAAGACCATCATCTCGCTTGCCAACGGACGATATGTATATACCAACAAGATAGACCTCCGCGAACAGGTCTATGACTTCGACAAGCAGAACGTTATCACCAAAGACAACATCCAGATGCAGATTAACGCGCTGCTCTATTTCCAGATTGTAGATCCTTTTAAGGCGGTGTATGAAATCAGCAACCTCCCTAACGCTATCGAGAAGCTCACACAGACCACCCTGCGTAACATCATCGGTGAGCTGGAGCTTGACCAGACTCTCACCTCGCGCGACACCATCAACAACAAGCTGCGCGCCGTCCTCGACGAGGCTACCGACAAGTGGGGCGTGAAGGTGAACCGCGTGGAGCTGCAGGACATCATGCCACCGGCAAGCGTGCTGCAGGCTATGGAGAAGCAGATGCAGGCCGAGCGTAACAAGCGCGCCACCATCCTCACCAGCGAGGGCGACAAGGCTGCCGTGATCCTCCAGTCGGAGGGCGAGAAGACGTCGGTCATCAACCGTGCCGAGGCCGCCAAGCAGAAGGCTATCCTCGCCGCCGAAGGTGAGGCCGAGGCTCGCGTGCGCCGCGCCGAGGCCGAGGCTATCGCCATCGAGAAGGTTACCGAGGCTGTGGGCAAGAGCACTAATCCCGCCAACTACCTGCTCGCCAAGAACTACATCGAGACTTTGCAGACCATCGCTGGCGGTCCCGCCACCAAGACGGTTTATCTGCCCTACGAGGCAAGCAACCTCATGGGCAGCATAGGCGGTATCAAGGACATGTTCAAGATGGAGTGATACAATGCAGAATGCGGAATGCTGAAATTAAGCGCCTTTTGGGGCGCTTTTTTCGTCTGCGGTGAGGCGGTTGCCGTTCATGCGGTCTATGTATTGCTGGATGAGTGCTTTGAGGTTGCGCTCCATAGCGGCTTGCTCGGGGACTTTTCCCACGAGGTTGTCGCGGAGCATCGTGTCGGTCTTGAAGCGGTAGATGGCTTTAGTCTTTTCGCCGTCATGCTGCAACAAGAAGTCGCCTTTTATATATTGGTAAATGCCGTTACTGTAGTTGAAAGCCCAAGTGTGGTGGGCAGGAGTGTTGACGATATCGCATCCAAAGGCGAGATAGGGCTTGTCATATCCCAGCATACCCATGATTGTGGGCATAATGCTCGCCTGCTGCATCACCACGTCGTCGCGCATGGCGGGCGCCAGGCTGCCGTCGGGGGTGAAGAAGATGATGGGGATGGAGTACAGACCGAGATCGGTCTGATACTCGGCGTGCGAGGTTTGGTTGGTGTGGTCGGCGACGATGACAAAGAGCGTGTTGCTGTACCACGGCTGGCGGGCGGCGTTCTCAAAGAAGTGGCGCAGCGCCATGTCGGTGTAGCGCACGCATTTGTGGATGGGTTGTCCACCCTCGTCGGGGTACTGTCCCTCGAGTTGCTCGGGCACCTTGAAGGGGTGATGCGACGAGGCGGTGAACACCGTTGCCAGGAACGGTTGCCGGTAGCCATTGAGCTTCTTGAGCATGAATTGCAGGAACGGCTCGTCCCATATCGCCCACATCCCGTCGTAGTCTTTGTCGCCACCGAAATGCGGATCTTGGTTGTACTCGTCGCGCCCTAAATAGTGCTGATAGCCTGTGGCGCGCGCAAATGCCTGGAAACCCATCGACCCGTTGTTGGCGCCGTGGAAGAAGGCGGTGCTGTAGCCCTTACCGTCGAGCTGGCGGGCAATGCCGCTCAGGTCGTTCATCGACGCTGGTGTGAGGAAGAACGGTTCTATCATCATGGGTATTCCCGATAGCACGCTGGGCATGGCGTCGATGCTCTTGCGCCCGTTGGCGTAGCTGTATTTAAAGGTGAGCGAGCGAGTGAGCAGCGAGTCAATAAACGGCGTGTAGCCTCGGTAGCTGCCGCCGTCGAGGTCGCGGTTGAAGGTGCCTATGTATTCCTTTCCCAAACTCTCCACGATAATCACCACCACATTCTTGGGAGTGAACACGGCGGTGCTGTCGGGCTGATGCACTGGCGTGTAGATGGCTTCGAGCTGGGCTTTGTCGTCGAAATAATGCGGGTTGGCAAACACGTTCTTGCCCAGTGTGCGCAAGATTGAGAACGGTGTGTTGAGCACTAAGGCGGCATCGATGGGGCGGTCAACATACTGGTTGGCATTGCTCACCGTGATGGGGCGCACCGAGTGCGCCAAGCCACCGCGCATGCCGCCAATCACTGCGGGCACCATAGCCACAAGGCTCAGCACCATCACCACATAATATCGCCAGTTGCGGCATTTGCCAGCCTCCAGGCGTGGTGTGACATAGAGTTTCCACATCAGCCACACTAGCACTACTGCCAGCAGCACAAAATACCAGTGCTTGAGCACTTCAATGCCCATAATACCCGCCAAGTTACCCTCGTTGCCAAACTCGCTGAACACTGTGCTGGTGGTGCGACGGCTCGTATATTGGAAATACACGGCATCCATCAAGTTCATCGCCAGGGCGATGCTGTTGATTGCGACAAACACCCACTTGCACACTTTGTGGTAGGTGCTTCGCTCCTTGAGGTGCAGCGGCAGCAGCATCATGATGATGTAGAGGGCGCAGGTGTACATGATTGCCGACGCGTCGAAGGTCATGCCACCGGCAAAGGCATCGGTCAACGCCTTTCCGTGCAAGCCTTGCGAGAAGATGCTGTAATTCTCAAGGTAGTAGGCGACGCGGGCTATGAAATAGATGACGAAAGCGATGAGCAGGTTGCACAGCACCGCCACCAGCGGTGCCAGCGGCGAAGTCATCACTTTGTGCTTTATATCCTTAAGGCGTCTCATTTGAACATAATTAGCTCGAAAACGCTGCAAAATTACATAGAAAATATTATCTTTGCAAAACAAATAAGAAGATGACAGAGAGTTTTGGCATAGAAATATTGAAGCACTTTGTCCTCGACGGCTGCGAGGTGAAAGTTGCCGATGTCACGCCGCTGGCGGCTCCAGGGGCGCTCGACGATGCCCTGCGGCGGCTGTCTAAGCAGCGCCGTGACAAGACGTTGCGCTACCGCTTTGAGCGAGGCAAGCTGCTCAGTGCCGGCGCGGGACTGCTGCTCGACAATATGCTCGCTAAATATGGCTTGCGTGAGCGAGATATGCGTTATATAGAAGGTGAGCATGGCAAGCCGGCAATTGAGGGGTATCCCGAGCTGCACTTCAGCCTCTCGCATAGTGGCAACTTTGTGGCATGCGCCATTGGCGAGATGCCTGTGGGCGTGGATGTGCAGACCATCGTCACCGCTCGCGACAGCCTCGTAAACTACACCACAAGTGAGAGCGAGAAGGCGAAGCTGCAATCTCTTGAAGCCCCTGCCGAGCGAAACGCCTATTTCACCCAGCTATGGACCCTCAAAGAATGCTACGTCAAGGCCACCGGCACAGGGCTTGGGCACGACTTCCCGTCGTTTGAGATTGTTGCCAATGAGGTTAAGGCCTTGTCGTCGCTCGTTCCCCCAGCCCGCTTTTTTACCTTCTCTCTTGACGGCGCACGAGGAGCAGTGGCTATGATTGATGCAAAAAAATATTAAGTTTTTAAGGATAAAAGTCCTGATTTCTTGCAATAATAGTTATCTTTGTAATTCAAAATAATGTGCTCATGGAATCACAGCCAGTAAGAATAGACGTTGATAGCGTGATAAGGCAGCGCCTGCCTCGTCACTACAGGTATATTCCACGGTTTATTATAAGGTGGCTGGAGCGCATCATCAAGCAGGATGAGCTGAACAAGATTCTCACCGACATGAGCGCCGAGAAAGGTGTAGGAGCTGCCGACATCGCTCTCGCCGACCTCAACGTGGCGTATAATGCCATAGATGAGGACAATATTCCCGACGAGGGGCGATTTATCTTTGCCAGCAACCATCCGTTGGGAGGGCTCGACGGCATGGCGCTGATTTCACTGATAGGCCACCATTATGGCGGCGACAACATCAAGTTTATCGTCAACGACCTGCTCATGGCTGTCAAGCCCCTCGACACCGTGTTCATGCCCGTCAATAAGCATGGCAGGCAGTCGCGCCAGAGCGCGCAGGAGATAGAGGCCGAATACAACGGCGACAAGCAGATGATCACCTTCCCTGCCGGGCTGTGCTCCCGCAAGCTCAAGGGCGGCAAGATTGGCGACCTGCGGTGGCAGAAGTTTGTCGTCTCACAAGCCATCAGCAGCCAGCGCGACATTATACCGGTGTATTTCGACGGTCGCAACAGCAAGTTTTTCTACCGCTTCGCCAAGCTCCGTGAACGGCTGGGCATCAAGTTCAATATCGAGATGATTTTCCTGCCGCGCGAGATGTTCAAGTGTTCGGGACAGAAGTTTGACGTGTATTTTGGCTCGCCCATAAAATGGCAGGATCTCGATGCCAAGAATGTGCGTGGCGAGGCCGAGAGAATACGTGAATTGGTATATACTCTGAAAAAATCCTAATGTGATATGGTACAGGATATTATTGACAAGGTTGATGTCAAGCTCATCACTCAGGAACTGACTCCAGAGCGACTGTTGCGCACCACCAACAAGGCGGGCAACGAGATTTATGTAGTTGATGCTCACAACTCACCACACGTCATGCGCGAGATAGGTCGCCTCAGAGAGGTGGCGTTTCGTCAGGCGGGCGGCGGCACTGGCAAGGACTGCGACATCGATGAGTTTGACCTCATGGAGCCGGCGTGCCAGCAGCTGCTGGTGTGGAATCCCGACGCTCAGGAGATAATAGGCGCCTATCGTTACATCGTGGGCAAGAATATGCGCTTCAACGAGGATGGCACCCCTAACATCGCCATGTCGCACATGTTCCATTTCTCGCAACAGTTCCTAGAGGACTATCTGCCCTATACCATTGAGCTGGGACGCTCGTTTGTAAGACCCGAATACCAGTCTAGCCGAGTGGGAGCAAAAGGCATCTTCGCCCTCGACAACCTGTGGGACGGATTGGGGGCATTGACTATCATTAATCCCGAAATCAAGTACCTCTTTGGCAAGATGACGATGTACACCAACTATCCCGTTGACTGCCGCAACCTGCTGCTGAGCTTTCTGTACCTCTATTTCCCTGACCATGACAAACTTGTGACTCCCATCACGCCCCTCAACATAGGTAGCGACATGAAAAAACTGGCTTCTTTCTTCGAGGGCAATAATTTCAAGAAAGACTATCTGCTCCTCAACAGCTACATCCGCAGCAAGAACATCAACATCCCGCCGCTCATCAGCGCCTACATGAGTCTCTCGCCCACCATGCGCATGCTAGGCACCGCCATCAACCACGAGTTTGGCGACGTGGAAGAGAGCGGCATCCTCATCAGTATCGATGAAATCACCGACTCCAAAAAAAGCCGTCACATCGACACCTTCGTGGGGTGAGAGACCAGTCAAGGATAAACAATAGAGGCTTTGTCAAAATGTTGAATCTAATGAAAACTCCCCCTCTATCTTAGAGGGGGAGCTGCTAACGCAATGATTATCAAGTAACAAATTCTTCGAACTCACGTTGTTACTACTAGGCAAGTGGCTTATTGTCTAGACTTTATCAGGGAGTAGAGTACACCTATGTAGATGAGCAATATCAGTCCCAGCACGATGAAGTAGATCGTGAGCTTGCTTGGCGTGCTGAAGCACACGATGAAATTCACTATGAGCACCAATACTGCGAAAATAGTGCTCACTAAGCGCAAATTGACATTGAGGGGGCTGTTGTCGGTCCTGATGGCAAGTATGGGAAGCAGTGTCACGGCAAGCGAGACACCAGTAGCGATGCCAATGACAGTGTCGTTTCTCGACTCGCACAGTGTGCCCACCAGCAATCCTATCAATGCCGCCACGGCTACCGCGATGATTGCGGGTATCAAGTTCACGTTGGTTTTCATAATGCTCAGCTATTCATTGGAGGTGGTGTCAAAGCTATAATCTTAAGAATCTCAGGCACTTGCTCTATGGGTTTCCAGGCAGGCATGTCCGGCATCCATGCGAGGGTGTCTTTGTTGATGCGTCGGTTATTGACAAGGGAGATAATCTCGCTCTCGTTGAGCGGACCCACCTGCTGGCCGTCGATGCCTAGATAGATGATGTTAGACTGTTGCTGTGGTCTAGGTTGTGGCATAGACTGTATAGAGCCAGGGACATACATTTGCTGCATGCTCTGGTTCATCATTTTCACCATCTGTTGTGCCATTGACATACCCATGCCAAACTCAACGAGGCGATCTACCGAAAAGAAATTGTTGTCGTTCATAATATTTGAGTTTTTGTTTGTTGTTGTGATTTACACTATAGGCATCTGTGGCATTGACGGCCCAAAGAGTTTTGCCAGCTCTTCAACATTGCCGGCGGTTTGCCACTCGGGCATGCCTTCGCACCACACCCACATCTGCTGGGTGAACTCGCCGGTCTGCGCAAAATGCTGCAGCTGCTGCGTGGTGAACGGTCCCACCATCTGGTTGTTGAGGTTCACATAGTAGGCGTTTTGCTGTGGCATAGGCGGCGCGGCGGGAGCAGCTTGAGCTTGCGGTGCCGGTTGTTGGGCTTGTGCCTGTGGTGCACTCTGCGGCGAGAAGATGTGTTCCATCATCTCCACTTGCCCTGCCGGTTTCCACTCGGTCATGCCTTCTTTCCACACCATGGTGGTAGCACTGGCGAGGTCGTTATCTACCAGTCGCTTGAACTGTATCTCGTTGTAAGGCCCGTGCTTCACGCCCTCGATGATAGCATAGAACGAGAAAACAGGGGCTGCTGGTGCCGCAGTGCTCACTGCCGGCGCTGGTGGCGGAGTGCCCTGTGGCATTTGTGGATAGCCTTGAGGATAAGCTGCGGGATAGGGCTGGTTATTGTTCATGCCTCGCATCATAGCCGCCCCTGCCAGTCCGGCAGCGACGGCGGTGCCTATGTTGCCTGCTGTTCTCGCAAGCTTCCTGCCGTTGGTCAGCTCATCGGTGGCATCCTCGATAATGCCTTTGGCGATATCTAGTATAAAACCCATTTCTGCTTGATTAATGAAAAGTTGTTACTGAATTACAGCAAGGTTCATTCAGGCATTTGTGGCATTGGTGGCATAGCGGGAGCAAAGAGGTTTTGCAGCTCTTCGACCTGTCCTGCGTGTATCCATTGTGGCATGCCTTGCTTCCACACATAGCTCTGTGCCGTCACTTGTCCACTCTGTACCATCTGCATGAGCTGCTGCACCGAGAATGGTCCTGCCTGCTGGTTGTTGATATTGACGAAGTACATCGACTGCGGCATAGCCGGTGGCTGCTGCATGCCCATCTGCGCGTTCTGGCCCATCTGGCCCATCATGCCGCCCATCTGCTGGCCCATAGCGCCGCCCATTGCCATGCCAACCATCATTCCAGCGGGGTTCATGCCGCCACCCATGCCGCCACCCATGTTGCCCATGGTTCCAAGGCTTGCCATGCCGGTCTTGAGCACTTCGGCCTGCTGGTCGAGGGCGTGGGTGCCAATGAAGTTGGTCTCGGTCTGTAGTCTCTGTGCGCGTTGTGCCTCTTCGCGCTGTATGCGCAGCGTCTCTTCCATGTTCTCGCGGTTGAGGGCTTGCATATCTTTCATGTTCTGGATGTTGATGTCGGTCTGCGCATTCATCGTGCGGCCTGTGTTGCCGGCGGTGAGCTGGCGCAGCTCCTTGTAGTAGGGACTGTCTTTGTCAACATCTATGGCATCGATATCTACTGCCTTGAGGTTCACGCCGAAGTCTTCTCCGAGCCTGTTGCGGAGCTTCGACTCCACGCGCTCGTTGATGGTGTCGATTTTGCGCTCCATCTGCACCAGTGGTATGCCAGCCTCATCAGGGAGGTTCATGATGATGCCCTTCACGCAGCGTGCCACAGCAGCTTGAATCTGGTTGCTGAACTGGCTAAGGTTGAAATTGACGAGGCGGTTGAGCTTGATGAACGAGCGATAGTCGGTGAGGTTAAAGGTGATGGTGCCTCGCACCGCCACGGGCACGCCGTGGTCGGGCAAGCGCGGGTCGAAGACATCAAAATAGGGCACTCCAAATCTCACTTGGTTGTTGCCTTGCAGGTTGATGAAATAGACTTCGGCCTGGAATGGCGAGTTGCCACCGAACGCCAAGCCCACGATGCTCGCCAGCACGGGGAAGTTGGCGGTCTTGATAGTGTCGTCGAAGGGACCCATGATAAAGTCCTGCATGGTGCCGTCCTTCTGCTTATATACAAAGACCGCGAGCTCGCCATCTTTCACCCTGAGACTGCTGCCGTAGCGTATGCTGTTCTCACGACTTGTGGTGTTGGCCTCCTGTCCTAGCGGGGTCCACTTCCACACGAGGTAATTTACTTCGTCGCAGCGTATTACGTTCATCGCACCGCCGCTTTTTCCTTTTCCAAATACTCCCATATCACTTTATTTATTAAGTTTCAATTCTTTTTCTATATCTCTGATGGTGTTCATCGCGCTGGCGTCTTCCCTAAGGATGAATTTGGCCTTGGTTATCACCTGCTCGCACTTATTGCGCCACACCTCAGCCATCTTGTTCTGGTCGCGGATGGGCTCCACTTTCTTTTTCAGAGCAAAATGCCCTATCAATGCCGCTGGCACTCCAAAGAAAATTCCGAGCACCACACCTCCACCTGCCGCTTCGGCTAACGACTCGCCATTGGTGACGGTAAGCAGTCCTAAAATGAAGAATATCACAAACACTATCAAGCCCATTGTCAATGCCGGTCCCAGAGTGCCCAGGAAGCTTTTTTTCTTCTTGGCGTTAGGGGCGGCAAGGAACAGAAACTCCATAATATCTTCTTTGGTGGTGGGTACCGGGAAGCTTGTGATGGCGTTTTTTATTCTCGCTTGGCGTTTCTCTTTTATCAACTCGGTGGCACTGATCTCGTTAATCATGTCAGAGAGCTTCTGCACCGATTTTGTGGCGCCCACGTTGGTGATTTCGGTGCCGCACTGCGGGCAGCGAGTCTGCATATAAGAGATGATGGCACCGCAGGCGGGGCATTTCCTCACCTTGGCGACAGCACCCTGGGCGTCAATCTGCATCTGCTGAAGCCGCGAGTTTATGTAGATATCTACTTCGTCGGGGTCGTAGCCCTCGAGCAGCGCGCGCTTCTTGATAACAGCGCGTTCCTGATCGGTAATCACGCCGTCGGTTAAAGAAGCGTCTATCAAACTGTTAAGTTCGGGAGATAACATAGCTTTTATCGTTTTTTATAGGAACGAGGCGTGCCTCGTCAGTTATTTTGAGAAAAAATATTACATAACACACGATTAATTTGCAAAAATACAAAAAAAATGGTTTTAAACAATAGCCGATCTTTATTTTAACGAAAAAAGCCAAGCAATAATGCTCTTTTTCTTTGTCATTAAGCAAAAGACGTGCCAAAAGTGAGAACTAACAAAAGACTAATGGTGGCATATTGAAATATTTACTGTAAAATAGTTTTTTTAACATTAGTAGACTTGATTTTTGCTCGTTTTGATGTTTATCTTTGCATTAAAAACTCAAATTATTTTTACGTCATTATTAAGTAATGTGAACGAAAATGATTATTTTTGCAATTTAATAATACTTTATCTCACTATTCATGGCAAAAGAAAAAGAAATCCCAAACTATAATACATTTTCAGATATAATTGCAGCAGAGTCAATTATTCCAATAATGTTCCCTGCTGAACGTGAGACAAATGGTTCATTAAGAGTGCTATCTTTGTTCTCGGGTTGTGGCGGTATGGATCTAGGTTTTTGCATATGATAATTTTTGATAATATGATTGTTAATAGTGAATATCACCAGTGGTTTGTTGCGCTGAAGAATAGTATTCGTCAGTGTCAAATTAAAGCGGCATTGAACGTCAATAGGGAACTCCTTTCATTGTATTGGCAATTAGGAAAAGAGATTGTGTTAATTTCGTGGGTTGCGAGTTGGCGTTGTCTTGGCAATCTATGGGCAAGGTAGAAAGGTATTTGTTTGCCAAGACTGCGAGAACTTGTTATGTTGCCAAGTGACCGAGTTGGGCATGATAGACCTCGGAAAAAACCAAACAATTTTGTTTTTTCACTCAACTTGCACTAATTTTGCAAAAAATTTCACAAAAACAGAAGATATAAGTTATGGAAGAGAAGAAGAAATATGCACGCACTCTCGTGACAACGGCGTTGCCTTACGCCAACGGCCCAGTCCACATTGGTCACCTGGCCGGAGTTTATGTACCTGCCGACATCTACGTCCGCTATCTGCGCCTCAAGGGCGAGGACGTGATAATGATTGGCGGCAGCGACGAGCACGGCGTGCCCATTACCATCAAAGCACAGAAGGAAGGTGTTACACCACAAGACATTGTTGACCGCTATCACAAGATAATAAAGGACTCGATGGAAGGGTTGGGCATCTCGTTCGACATCTATGGCCGCACCACCAGCGAGACGCACCGCAAGACCGCCAGCGAGTTTTTCAAGACGCTCTACGACAAGGGAGAGTTCATTGAGAAGACCAGTATGCAGTTCTATGACGAGGAGGCCGACCAGTGGCTAGCCGACCGTTATATCACCGGCACCTGCCCGCACTGCGGCAACGAGGGAGCCTACGGCGACCAGTGCGAGGTGTGCGGCACGTCGCTCAACGCCACCGACTTGATTAATCCCAAGAGTGCCATCACCGGCAACGTGCCAGTGCTCAAGGAGACCAAGCATTGGTACATGCCTCTCGACAAGTGGGAGCCTCGTCTGCGCCAGTGGATTCTCGAGGAGCACAAGGAATGGAAGACCAACGTCTATGGCCAGTGCAAGTCGTGGCTCGACGCCGGGCTGCAGCCCCGTGCCGTGACGCGTGACCTCGACTGGGGAATCCCCGTGCCTATCGAGGGTGCCGAGGGAAAGGTGCTTTATGTGTGGTTTGACGCGCCTATTGGCTACATCAGCAACACTATAGATTTGCTGCCAGAAGACTGGGAGAAATACTGGAAAGACCCCGATTCTCGCATCATTCACTTCATAGGCAAGGACAACATTGTGTTCCACTGCCTTATCTTCCCTGCTATGCTTATGGCGGAGGGCTCTTACCAGATACCCGATAATGTGCCTGCCAACGAGTTCCTCAACCTCGAGGACGACAAGATTTCTACCAGCCGCAACTGGGCGGTGTGGCTGCATGAGTATCTCGAGGACTTCCCCGGCAAGCAGGACGTGCTGCGTTATGTGCTCACTGCCAATGCTCCCGAGACCAAAGACAACAACTTCACTTGGAAAGACTTCCAGGACCGCAACAACAACGAGCTGGTGGCTATCTTGGGCAACTTCGTGAACCGTGCCATCGTATTGACCAACAAATACTTCGACGGCGTGATTCCCGAGGCGCATGAGCTCACCGACTACGACCGCGCCACCATCGAGGAGTTTAAGGGCGTGAAAGACGAACTTGGCAAGGCTCTCGACACCTTCCATTTCCGCGCCGCTCTCGCCGAGGCGATGAAACTGGCGCGCATCGGTAACAAGTATCTTGCCGACACCGAGCCTTGGAAACTCGCTAAGACCGACATGGCGCGCGTGGAGACTATCATGAACATTGCTTTGCAAATCACCGCCAATCTCGCCATCGCCTTCGAGCCATTCCTGCCCTTCAGCGCCGAGAAGCTGCGCAAGATGATAAATCTTGAGAGTGCCGACTGGAACAAACTCGGCTCTATCGACATCCTCAGTGCCGGTGACCGTGTTGAAAAGCCTGTACTGCTCTTCGAGAAAATCGATGACGAGACTATCAAGGTTCAGACCGACCGCCTAGAGCGCATCAAGCAGGAGAATATCCTCAAGAACTTCACGCCTAAGGCCGTGGCGCCTACAGTGTCGTTCGACGACTTCCAGAAACTCGACATACGCGTGGGCAAGGTGCTCACCTGCGAGAAGGTGAAGAAAGCCGACAAGCTTCTCAAGTTCACCATCGACGACGGCATGAAGGGACGCACCATTGTTTCGGGTATCGCCAAGTTTTACAACCCCGAGGACCTCGTGGGCAAGGAAGTGTGCTTCATCGCCAACTTCGCACCCCGCACCCTCAAGGGCATTGAGTCGCAAGGCATGATTCTCAGCGCCGAGGACGCCGACGGCCGCCTAGTGGTCATTGGCCCCCACGGAGAAGTCCGCCCCGGCGTGCAAGTGGGATAACATCAATGCACAATTAACCCGAATCGGTCATTAGGATTTATACAAAAAAACTCATAATCTCCTAATGACCGATTTGGGTTTAATCTTTTTGGGGTGGCAGACTCTGGAAATGACGAGTTGCCCACACCTGCAACAAGAACACAACGCTTAATATGCAGCCCACTTTGTAAGGCCCAGTGATATCGTCACCAAACAAGCCTTTCGACATTGGCATCACAATCAGTGGCGACACAAATTGTCCTAAGTATAGCGCCGCCGAGAGCAACGGCATGACGGTAGAGACCGAGTCACGACCGCCCTTGATGCTGGCAATGGTGTTGAGATAAGGAACTCCCACTCCTGTGGCAATGCCCACCAGCATCGAGCCTATCAAGACCATCAGCAATGAGCCATTAATATATGAGGCATAGCCAAGCAGGAAGCAAAGCGGTGCGAAATATTTTATGATCATGCGAAACCTGTGCATCAGTCCGCCAAAGGCGAGTCCAACGAAGAATGCAACAACATCAAGCCCTACCATAATCATCGTGATGGCATTTGAAGAAAGCGCAGTCTGCTTGCTGGCGATTATAGCAAAATTGGTTGGAAAGATGAAAAAAAGAATCATCAGCAGCAACATGCCTGTCACCGACGGGTGGAACTTAAGAAGTTGGCGTGGGTGGAACGGAACGCCGTGCTTGTTAGAGGCACCCAATTGTGCGTCAGGAAGCCATAGCCAAACCATCACTACGGCAATCAAGCCAATAAGATATACCAGGAAAGCATAATTCCACTGAACGGTAGCCAATATTCCAGCAAGGAGTGTGGCAACCACACCGCCCATCTGGTTCATAGCCGCCGAGAGCCCCATAAGGCGCGCCTGTTCTTCAGGCGGGAAATAGTAGGCAAGCAGACCTGTTGACAACGGCATGATTAATCCCACACTGATTCCCAAAACAGCACGCATCAACAGCAGGATGTAGATGTTATCAACAAAAAAACACCCTGCACCCGCAGCCACATAGAGCAGCAGTCCAGTTGTTGCGATGGTGCGTGTACTAACACGTCGGCTAAATTGCAAAAACAAGATGTTGGTAATGATGATAAATAGGGCAGGCATGCTGACGATGAGTTGTACCAGCATTTCGGATGCCGACGAGAAATGATTCTTGATAATGCCCAGTGCAGGTGCTATAGCAGCTCCTGCCATCACGGTGAGCAGCGACATAGAAAGGATGGTAGCTGTCACCCGTTTAGATACTTTATTCTGTTTCATTTAAAAATCGGGAGTTTCAGCTCTACCAAGCTTTTTGTTCGTTAAAAAATCGGATGCAAAAGTACAAAAAATTACCAATAGCAATAGGTTGTACAGCCAGTTAAAAAAACAAAAAAACTCGATTATACAAAGCTCTCATAGAAACTTTTTTTGACTATTTTTGCAGTAAATCACTTAATTATTATATAATTAAACACAACAAGATTATGTCAAAAACAGTTGAAATTCAGATTGAAAAAAGCAGCAATTTGGTCGATGGATTGCGCAAGCACTTAAATGCAAATGGTACAGGCGTGACAAGCGCCGAGATTGCCAGCATGGAACAGAATGTGAAAGAACTGGCAGCCGCTAACGAGGAGGTAGAACGCCTGCGTGCCGAACTCGCTCCTAAAGTGAAACGCATGAGTGAAATCATGGCAAAAGTGAAGGCTGCCTATGCCGAGAAGAAAAAGATGCTAAAAGCATGTTATTCGCAAGAGCAATGGGCTAATTACGGCATACCCGACAAGCGATAAAAATTATTACTATCCTTTTTCGTTTGTCACTACAACATGCTTGTGGCGATCATCACATCGCCATTCAAGTAACAATCTCAACCTCGTCATCGGTGACCGTCACGATGGCGAGGTTGCTGATTAGTGATGAATGAACTTTTGCAGCAAAAATTCCCTCCATCCTCTTCTCCGGCAAAAAACAACCTATCGCCGCCTAATTGGGTGGCAAACCCGATATAATTGCTATCTTTAGTTTTGGATTTAGAGGCTAAATAACAATTAACGAACAAACTATCTCTCTTTGAATTTATCCTTATATTGTGAGAACAGGTTGTAATAAGCTTTCATGTTGCCTAATTCATACCACTGGCTCACCAGCGACGGATGTGAGTCTAAATCTATAATGTGCGCATCCTTTATCTGGTGGTCCTTGTTCTGATGCAAGTCAAGCTCGCGGTAAGGCAGAGTGATGCCGCCATACTCATAATAACCAGCCGAGTAATAGTCCACCTTGTCGGTCTGCGCCATCACATCGGCAGCAGTCAGCAAAAACACGATAAAATATAGTAAGACGTTGAAAATCTTTGTCATAATTAATTCATATTTTGTGGCAAAGATAGTGAAAAAGATTAATAAAACACAAATAATTAACGATATAAGTGTTGCAAAGTCAATGCTTTTTTCAAAAAACTAGCAACTACAAACTAATAACTAAAAACTATTTTGTACCTTTGCACCTTGAAATAAATAATAAATATAATATAACTCAATAGGTAATATGGAATATAATTTCAACGAGATTGAGAAGAAGTGGCAACAGTATTGGAAGGAAAACGACGTCTATAAGGTAGATATCGACGAGAGCAAGCCCAAGTTCTATGTTCTCGATATGTTTCCTTATCCCAGTGGCGCGGGACTGCATGTGGGGCATCCGCTGGGCTACATCGCCAGCGACATCTATGCGCGCTACAAGCGTCACAAGGGCTTTAACGTGCTGCACCCCATGGGCTACGACGCTTACGGTCTGCCAGCCGAGCAATATGCCATCCAAACCGGTCAGCATCCCGAGGTGACTACTAACGAGAACATCGCCCGCTACCGCGAGCAGCTCGACAAGATAGGATTCAGCTTTGACTGGGACCGCGAGGTAAGAACTTGCGAACCAAAATATTACAAGTGGACTCAATGGGCATTCCTACAGATGTTCAAGAGCTACTACAACACCGCTCTCGACAAGGCGCGACCCATTACCGAACTCGTGGAATACTTCGAGAAAAACGGCAGCGAGGGTTGCAACGCCCACACTAATGCCAAAATGGAGTTTACCGCCGACGAGTGGCGTGCCATGACCGATGCCGAGAAGAGCCAGGCGCTGATGAACTACCGCATCGCCTACCTGGGCAATACTATGGTGAACTGGTGTCCTGAGTTGGGTACCGTGCTCGCCAACGACGAGGTGAGCGAGGGACTTTCCATTCGTGGTGGTTATCCGGTGGAGCAGAAGGTGATGCGCCAGTGGTGCCTGCGCGTGAGTGCCTACGCCGGCCGCTTGCTGCGCGACCTCGACACTATCGAGTGGAGCGACTCTATCAAAGAGACTCAGAAGAACTGGATAGGCTACAGCGAGGGTGCCGAGATGCTCTTCCCCATCGTGGGCAGCGACGAGCAGTTGCTCATCTTCACCACCCGCGCCGACACTATCTTTGGCGTGACTTTCATGGTGCTGGCGCCCGAGAGCGAGTATGTAGATCAGGTGGTTACCGCCGAGCAGCGCGCTGCCGTTGATGCCTACCTTAACGAGGTGAAGCACAAGACCGAGCGCGAGCGTCTCATCGAGAAGAAGGTGAGCGGTGTGTTCAGCGGCAGCTATGCCGTCAACCCCGTCACTGGCAAGGAGATACCCATCTACATCAGCGACTATGTGCTGGCTGGCTACGGCACTGGTGCCATCATGGCGGTGCCTGCTCACGACAGCCGCGACTATGCCTTTGCTAAGCATTTCGACCTGCCTATCATCCCATTGATTGAGGGTGCCGACATCAGCGAGGAGAGCTTCGATGCCAAGGACGGCATAATGATGAACTCCAGCAACGAGCGGTTGCAGCTCAACGGACTCCAAGTGAAGGACGCTATCGCCAAAACCAAAGAATATATCGAAAAGGCGGGAATAGGCAAGGTGAAGGTGAACTACCGCCTGCGCGACGCCATCTTCAGCCGTCAGCGCTACTGGGGCGAGCCGTTCCCCATCTACTACGACGAGGACGGTCAGCCACAGCCTCTCGACGAGAGCGAGCTGCCATTGCAGCTGCCCGAGGTTGACAAGTTCCTGCCCACCGAGACTGGCGAGCCTCCACTGGGACGCGCCAAGAACTGGGTGGCAGCCAACGGCCGTCCGCTGGAGCTGAACACCATGCCAGGCTTTGCCGGCTCGAGTGCCTACTATCTGCGCTACATGGACCCCCACAACGACGAGGCTCTCGTGAGCAAGCGCGCCGATGACTATTGGCGTCAGGTTGACCTCTATGTGGGTGGTACCGAACACGCTACAGGTCACTTGATTTACAGCCGTTTCTGGAACAAGTTCCTCTACGACTACGGTTATGTGTGCGAGGCCGAGCCGTTCCGCAAGTTGGTCAACCAGGGAATGATTCAGGGTCGCTCCAATTTCGTTTACCGCATCAAGGACACCAACAAGTTTGTGTCGTTCAACCTCAAGAAAGACTATGACACCACTCCCATTCATGTGGATGTGAATATCGTGAGCAACGACGTGCTCAATATTGAGAAGTTCAAGGCTTGGAGACCCGAGTTTGCCGATGCTGAGTTCATCTTTGAGAATGACAAGTACATCTGCGGATGGGCGATTGAGAAGATGTCGAAGTCGATGTTCAACGTGGTGAACCCCGACGACATCGTGGAGCGCTATGGTGCCGACACTCTGCGTCTCTATGAGATGTTCCTGGGTCCTGTTGAGGCAAGCAAGCCTTGGGACACCAACGGTATCGACGGCGTGAATCGCTTCCTCAAGCGTCTGTGGGGACTCTTCTTCAAGGGCGACGAACTTCAACTCATCGACGAGAAGCCTAGTGCCGAGGCGCTGAAGTCGATTCACAAGCTCATCAAGAAAGTGAGTCAAGACATTGAGCAGTTCTCCTATAACACCAGCGTGGCGGCGTTCATGATTTGCTCTAATGAGCTTAAAGACATGAAATGCAAGACCAAGAGCGTGTATCGCGACTTCGTGGTGCTCCTTGCTCCATTTGCACCTCACATCGCCGAGGAGCTGTGGCACCAGTTGGGCGAGCAGGGTACCGTGTGCGACGCCCAGTGGCCCACTTGGAACGAGGAATACCTCAAGGAGAGTATGGTAAAATATACAGTGCTCTTCAACGGCAAGCCCCGCTTCAACATCGAGGTTCCTGCCGGCACTCCCAATGATGAGGTGCAGAAGGTTGCCCTCACCCACGACGGCGCTGCCCGCTGGCTCGACGGCAAGCAGCCCAAGAAGGTCATCGTAGTGCCCAACAAGATTGTGAATGTGGTAGTATAGCCGACAAGCTGACGAGGAACAAGCTAACGAGGCAAAAGAATTATCCTCTACCATTGCCTTGTTTACTCGTCAGCTTGTCAGCTTGTTAGCAAAAATAATGAAAAAAGAGCGACTTCCCTGGCTTGACTATGTGAGGTTTTTCAGTATCTTCCTGGTGATACTGTTTCACACGCCTCCACAAACGCCAATCATGGATGGCAAGATTATCATCAACTTGCGCATCCCGCTCTTCTTTTGCATCTCAGGGTTCCTGTTCAACATTGGCAAATACAGCTCATTCGGGCAGTTCTTCAGCCATCGTGGCAAGCAGATTTTAGTGCCTTATTTCACATTTTTCATAGTTTTCTATGCTCTGTGGCTGCTGTTTGGCAAGAGTCTGGGTGATGCCGACGTATCGTGGTGGCAGCCGCTCGTCGATTTCGTCAAGGGCGAGCCGCACACCGTGCTGGGCACCTTCTGGTATCTCTCGTGCCTGATAGTGATGCAGATTCTCTACTACTTCATGCAGCGGTGGCTGCCTAGCCAGTGGCTCTTCCCGGCAAGCATACTGCTCTCGGTGGCGGCTATCAACTGTCCGCTAGAGAACTACTGGCACGTGTGGAACGCGATGGTCTATATGCCGTTCTACGCCTTTGGCAACAGCTTCAAGAACTATATCTCAAAGGTGGAATTTTCCACACCGCGGCGCACTGCCAGCCTCATAGCCTTGGGCATAATCTCGCTCGTGATAATGGCATTTAGCATCTACATCGAGGAGAAGAACAGCATGAACGCCATCAAGATAGCCTGTGGCGTGATGGTAATCCCTACCTATATCGCCCTCGCCAAGTGGCTTGCCAGCCGCTACGGCCGCAACCGCGTCATCGAGCTGGTGGTGATGAACGGCACTGTCTATCTCGCCTTCCAGAACCACACCATAGGCTTTATCAAGGTGATGCTCGAGCGAGCCTTCTACACTGGTGTCATGGACGAGAACATTTGGATAAAGTTTCTATTGCCGTTCCTTGTTATGGCAGCCATCTTCCCCTTTGCCTGGCTCATCCATAACTACGCCCCCTGGATGCTAGGCAAGAAAAAAGAAGAGACGCTGGGGTACTAACAGCTAACAAGTTACAAGCTAACAAGTAAACAAGACAATAGAAAAAGAGTATACTCGGATATGAAATTTTTATAATAAAATTATTATATTTTTAAGCGCAGCTCCAATCAAGTGGCAAGACTTGTTCATTAAGTTACCATTGTCTCGTTAGCTTGTTTGCTCGTCCGCTAGTAAATTAAAAAATATGAAAGATATAGTATTCGCTACCAACAATGAGCATAAGCTCAGTGAATTGCGCCAGATTATGGCTGGCAAGTATAACGTGTTGAGTCTTGCCGATATAGGCTGCCACGACGACATCCCTGAGACGGCGCCGAGCATCGAGGGAAACGCCATGATTAAGGCGCAGTGGGTGAAGGAGCATTACGGCTATGACTGCTTTAGCGACGACACAGGGCTGGAAATTGATGCCCTCGGTGGCGAACCAGGGGTTCACTCGGCACGATATGGCGGCGTGGCGCACGATAGTGAGCGCAACATCGACAAGGTGCTGCGCCTGCTCGACGGTGTGCCTATGGAGCAGCGCACCGCACGCTTCCGCACTGCCATCGTCCTAATTATGGATGGCGACACACATCAGTTTGAGGGCAAAGTGGAGGGACACATCCTCACCGAGCGTCACGGTGCCAGCGGCTTTGGCTACGACCCCATCTTCAAGCCCGACGAGGTCGACTGCGCTTTCGGCGAAATGACCGCCGAGCAGAAGAACCGCATCAGCCACCGCGGCCGCGCCGTAGCACAACTCACCGCCTTCCTCTCAAAGCTCTAATAAAGAGTTAAGGCACACGAATTAAACGAATTGAAACGAATGGCTGCGCATGCCAAAATTCGTTCTAATTCGTGTAATTCGTGTGCTTCTTTTATCGACTACTGTGAAACGCTATTTACTTTTTTTGCGTAAATACGCATTTTTTGTTAATGTATTGTCGGGTAGCATCTTTTAATTCTCGTTTAGACTATTGGGATTAGTAAGGAATTCGTAAATATTTAAGTATATTATACCATTATCGTCTTGATACCGGCTTATAAGATCATCGGTTATGACAAATTTCTTGAAATTATCGTTGATGTTATTCAAACTCCTTACTTCTTGTTCTCGCTTTTCAGCGGTTGGCAGTCTAAAAGCTGATTGGATATAATACTTGTGGCTTCCTTTATTGCACACAAAATCCACCTCAAGTTGCTTGCGCATGCTCACACCATTAGAATTTTTTGCGTTAACAATCACAACTCCCACGTCAACAGCAATATCTCGATAACGAAGTTCATTATATATAAGGTTTTCCATGAGGTGTGTCTCCTCAAATTGACGGAAATTTATACGAGCATTTCGCAACCCTAAATCATTAAAGTAGTATTTTGCTGGAGTGTCAATGTATTTTTTGCCTTTGATGTCGAAACGGATGGATTTTTCTACCAAAAACACATCTTGGAGCATATCAAGATATGACTTTATAGTGGTGTGCGAAATGTCGCTGTGCTTTACCGAATGGAAAGTCCTCTCAAGTTTTGAAGGGTTGGTAAGACCGCCTATCCCTGAGGCTATAATGTCAATCAACTCATCTAAATCATCGTCATTCTTAATCTTGTAGCGTTCTTTTATGTCGGTGATATAGGTCTTTGCAAATATAGTCCGCAGATAATCCATTTTCTTCTCTGCGTTTGGCAATGTAGCCACCTTAGGTAAGCCACCATACAGCATATACTCTTCTAGAGCTTTTTCTTTACTACCATTCCACACCGACAAGAATTCCTCAAAATTCAGAGGTCTCATGCTTATCTCATCACCGCGCCCCCGAAATTCAGTGATGATGTCGGTAGAAAGGAACTTTGAGTTGCTGCCAGTGACATAAATATCCACATTATCGATTTTCAGAAAGCTGTTCAGCACATCTTCAAAGTCTATAACATGCTGTATCTCATCAAGTAAGAAATAATGCATCTTGTCATCTTTGATGTGGTTGTCCATATAGTAAAGCAAGGCGTCTGGGTCTCGCAACACTTGGTTTCTTCTATCTTCCAAGTCTATTTTTATTATATGGTTTTTGTCAACACCACATTCCAGTAAATGCTTATAGAAAAGAACAAATAGCATATAAGACTTTCCGCACCGTCTCATTCCAGTGATGATCTTTATCATGCCATTATGCTTGCTCGATATCAGTTTTTGTAATTGACTTTCACGCTTTATTTCCATAGTGTATTTACTTTTTTTGCGTAATTACGCATTTTTTGTTTGCAAAGATATATGTTTGTGTTGGAATGCGCAAGTTTTTTATTTACTTTTTTTGCGTAAATACGCATTTTTAGCAACTTGCTCCATTCTGTGCTGGCTCAGCCATTCGTTTCAATTCGTGTGCTTCTTTTATCGACTACTGCGGAATGGTGAGGCGGTTTTCGTTCATGCGGCTCATGTATTGTTGGATGATGGCTTTGAGTTCGTGTTCCATGGCGGCTTGCTCGGGGGCTTTGCCGAGGAGGTTGTCGCGGAGCATGGTGTCGGTCTTGAAGTGGTAGATGGCTATCACTTTCTCGCCGTCGAACTGCATCATCAGGTCTCCCTTGAGGTACTGGTAAATGCCGTTGTTGTAGTTCACCGCCCAAGTCTGCTCGGCGGGTGTGCTGAGCAGGTCGCAGCCGAAGGAGACGTAGGGCTTCGTGTAGCCTAGCCAGTGTAGCAGGGTGGGAGAGATGTCGGTCTGCTGCGCCAGCACATCGCTGCGCACGCCGGGTGCTATGCTGCCGTCGGGGGTGAAGAAGATGATGGGGATGGAGTACAGACCTAGATCGGTCTTGTAGAACGGATGCGTCGATTGGTTGGTATGGTCGGCGACGAGGACAAAGATGGTGTTGTTGTACCACGGCTGCTGCGAGGCACGCTCGAAGAATCGTCGCAATGCCATATCGCTGTAGCGCACGCATTTGTGGATAGGGTTGCCGCCCTCGTCGGTGAAGGTGGATTCATATTTCTCAGGCACATTATAGGGGTGGTGGCTCGATGCCGTGAAAGTGGTGGCGAGGAATGGCTCGCGCATGGTGTTAATGTTGTCGAGGGTGAATTGCAGGAACGGCTCGTCCCATATCGCCCACTTGCCGTCGAAGTCGTCCATGCCGCCATATTTCTTGCTGGCGCAATACTCGTCGAGACCATAGTAGGTGTCGTAGCCTATGGCGTGGGCAAAAGCGCTGAACCCCATCGAGATGTTGTGTCCGCCGTGGAAGAACGCGCTGCTGTAGCCCATCTGCTTGAGATGCCACGGCAGACCGTGAACCTCGTTGAGCGACGCGGGAGTGAGGAAGAACGGCTCGACAAACATAGGGATTCCCGCCAATATCGCCGGCATGGCATCCATGCTGATGCGGCCGTTGGCAAAGCTATACTCGAAAGTGAGCGAGCGGGTGAGCAGCGAGTCGAGAAATGGCATATATCCCTTATAATCCTCGCCAATGTTACTGTGGTTCAGGCTTCCCACATATTCCTTGCCCATGCTCTCCACGATGAGAATCACCACATTCTTCTTGCCCAGACAGTTGGTGCTGTCGGTGGCTGTAGCAGGGCGGATAATGGGTTGATACACCCGCTCCATCTCGTCACGGCTCATATAGTCGGGGGTGATATATGGCTTCTTGCCTATGCTCCTGATGAGCGAGAACGGCGTGTTGAGAACCAGGGCAGCCTCCACAGGTCGAGAGATATACTGGTTGGCGTTGCTCACCGTGATGGGGCGTGTGCCGGCAGTGGCACTGCCGCGCACTCCGATGATGAGCAACGGAGCGGCGACGAGCAGCGACACTGCCTGAGCGGTGTAGTAGAGCCATCGGCGCTTGCCATAGACGCTGTAGTCGCTGCGCGTGAAGCATCGCCACATCAGGAACACTATTGCCGCCATCACAAGAACTAAGTACCAGTGGCTTAGGAACTCGCCTAAGATGATTGACATGATATTCCCTTCGTTGGCAAACTCCGAGAACACCGTCACCGTGCTGCGGCGACCAGTGTATTGGAAATAGACCGCGTCGCACAGGTTGCTCGCCACCGCTAAGCCGTTGGTCACCACATATAGCCACCGCAGTCCGCTGGTCCACTTGCGGCGTTCCTTGAGGTGCAGCGGCAGCAACTCTAGCAGCAGGTAGAGGGCATTGACATATAGCAGTGCCGAGGTGTCGAAGACCAGCGCTCCTTGCAGAAGTTGCCCCGCGCCCTTCCATGTGAGGTAGGGGCTATATACGCTCCAGTTCTCGGCAAGGAACGCCACTCGCGAGAGCATAAACACCAAGTAGGCGAGCAGCACGTTCATCACTGCTGCTCCAGCATTGCTATGTAAGAATTTCTTCATTATTTTTCGTTTATCGGGGATCGGGGATCGTTGTTCGTTTATCGAAGACAGTGAAGTGATTAATGGCAACGCACTCTCTAATCGCTAATCGCGCTTTGCGCAACTAATCTCTAATCACTAATCGCGCGAAGCGCCCTCTACTCTCTACTGAAAACATCTCCTGTGCCGTTGCAGTGCTCGCATTGGTAGTAGCCGCGCCCGTTGCACTCGCTGCAGTTGACATATCCGTGTCCTTCGCAAAGCGCGCACTCCATGTAGTCATCGATACTGAAATTATACTCTTTGCCACTGCCGCTGCAGTTGCTGCAACTGGTGTGGCCTTCACCCAAACAAGATAAACAATACTCTTTACCTGAGCCGTCGCAGTAGCTGCAACGTCCTGCCTGGATAACGGTCAATGTTCTTTCTTCGGTGCCACTACTGAGGGTGATATTGCATTCTCGGGGATAAGGATAAATGTTTTGGTCGATGACTACGGTGAATCCCGATGTTGTCCTGTCGGTAAGGCTGCACATGTAAGGGTCATCAATTTTGTAATAGATTGAAGACGGGTCTCCATCGGTGTCAAGTTCGATAACCACCTCATCGCCGTCATGTCCAGTTCTGATAAGATCTTGCGAGAGGCTGAAATAGGTGGCATTGGCGCTTTGCTTGACGGTAATTTTTGCTTGCAGGTCGCCAGCCTTCAGTTTGATGATGCCCTCACGGTCTTCGTAGGAGCCCATAGGCTCGCACTTAATGGTGATTTCTCCGTCACCAGTGGTGACGTTCACCCAATCGGGATGTTTTGCCACTTCTATCTCTTTAGCGTCGGTGTCGATGATAACCGTTTTCTCGCCGCCTTTGCGTGTGAACGTCACCACCTCGTCGTCGGGACGGAGTTTTGTCACTTTGTTGTAGAAAAAGAAGTAATAGGCAGCTCCGCCCAGCACGCCCAGCAGCAATAGTGTAACTAGAGTGACGGCTAATCCCGACAGTCCTTTCTTTTGGGGCTTTTGGTAGTTTTGAGAATTGTTCGGTCTTTGTGCGGAAGGCATGGGCGTGCGGGAATATCTCTGATATTGCTGGTTTGGAACAACAAAGGCGCATCGGCAATGAGGACAGAAAGCCGAGTCGGTAGGTATCATGCTTCCGCAATCGGGGCATTGCATCAATTTGTCGGTGGCAGCCGCGTTATCAGCGACAGGCCGCTGGGGAACGGTATTCACGCTTTGCGAACTGGCGTGATTTTGAGCCGTTTCTTCGCCAGTCGTGTCGCTTGGCGATGGTGGCGGTGGCGTCAGCGACTGGTTATCAGCTTGCTGCAGCGTGAGCGGCGAATGATTATCGTTGCCCGTTGCAGTATTGGGTTCGTGACGCTCACTCTCGTAGGCATCTCGGTCTATGGGCTGCATAATGCCGCAAAAGTTGCAGAACTTGTTATTGCCTATCTCTCGATAACACTTGATGCATTTCATTTTAGTTTATCGGTTATTGGTTATCGTTTATGGAAGATCGGGGATCGGGCTCTTCCACTAATCACTAATCTCTAATCAGCGCGAAGCGCTCTCCCCTCCAACAGGTTGCTGGATGTGCTTGATGTCCTTCACTTGGTGGTCCTTGATGGTGACCACGGCAATGGGTTTGATGTCTCTAGCATCTATATTCTCACGGGTGGAGTGGCTGCTCTTGAAGTACCCTACTTTGTAGATGAAGGACTTGTTGCCCACTTTGAGCTTTGCGCTACATTCACCAAAACGGCCATTATTGTAGTTATGGATGCCGAATTCATAGTCGCCATCGGCGAGCTGGTTGGCACTGGGCCAAGCGATGTTCTCCACACCTCTGTCTCGCGGACTTTGCATATCCACATCGAGCTGACCGCCACAGCGTGTGCGCCTGGGAGCCCGGTATTTCTGGAAGTAGATGTGCGCTCCAGTTGGTTCCTCGGCATGAGCGTCGAGATCCACGATGTCACGGCCGTTTTCGTTCCACATGATGGTAAATCTCATAAAGGCGTCGGTGTCACCGCCTTCTTCTTCCACTGCTTCGTCGATTTCGTCGCTCACTTCCTCACTAGGTTCCTCGTGAGTGATTCTTCGCTCGATGATAGTGGTATCGTTAACGACAGTAGTGTCGTTGCCGCCTCGGTCGTAGGTTCCTGTGCAGTTATAGGGCAGCAAGATGAGCAGTGCCAGCGCAATGAGGTTGAGCAAGCCCAGCACGCCACACATCCACGCCAGTCGGCGCTTGCGTCTCTTCTCATCGGTCGTTGGTTTGACCGGTTTAGGTGTATTTTTTGTCATATTTGTTTATTGTTTAATTTCTTGATATTTTAGAAGTTCTAGCAAAAGAGGAATGATCTTTATCTCTCATCTCTCACCTCTTCCCTCTCTCCTCTCTCTTGAAAATAGGGCTGAGCCTCAACAGTTTTATTGTTTTTGCTGCTTTGTTTGCTAGAAATTGTCTCTAAGTTGATGCCTGGGTTTTCGTTGTTTACGGTTGCCGTGTCGGTGACCTCGGTGGCAGGGGTTTGTTCAGTCGTCTCGTTGCCGCCTTTGTCCTTGACCACCATCAAAGTGACAACACTAGCAATTGCCGCGCCAAGTAGGAAGGAAAGAATAGGTATGAGCCACTTGAGATGTGTAGCGTGAGAGGTGGAAGATGGAACGTGAGTGGTGGATTGCGAAAGGTGTGAGGAGGAACGTGAGATAGGTGAAGTAATCTGTTCCACGCCTGGCACCTCATTGTTGCACCAAAACTTGTTGATGAGAAACACTTCGCCATACTGCTCCTGCACCGATTGCTCTGGATACTGGAAGATGTCGTAGAGTTCCTCGTTGGAGCCATACACGCGGAATGCCTGCTGGCTGAGGTTCTGCACTGGTGTAATGACTGGTGTAGCAACGTTGAGGGTAGGCATCTGGCAGGCGACAAGGCAGTGTTCTACCGCAGTGGCAGTGATGTTGTCGGTGTCGAGGACGTTAGTCTTGAGCTGATTGAGGAGGTCGAAAATCGCCTTGCCGTCAATGACTGAGTCATATTGTGCGCCTATCATCACCGTGATGGCTACATATCCTTGTCGCGCGTCACGCTCATAGCGTGTGAGCAAGGAATAGTAGGTGCCGTTGGCGTCGCAGTGAATCTTGTAGCCATATTTCGCCATGGGGAACAGAGTCCTGATGGCTCGCGGGTCGGTAATGGGGTTGAGCCACTGCAGCGACGAGGTGTCCATGGGGTTGAAAGGCTCGGGATAAGTGAGCTTGTGTATGGTGTCGTCGTTAAACTGTCCGTAGAAGTCGATTTTGAGATAGTTGTAGTTTGACATAGTTATCTGTTATCAGTTGCCAGTTCTAAGATTGAGCATTAATCAAGTTACATTCTCAAAAAAATATTCTTTTTCAAGCTAGGCGTTTTGGCGAGTAGCACGTCAACCACGTCATCGATGAAACTGTCGTCGTAGCAGCAAATCTTGCCGGCAAATACCTCGCCTATGGAGAATGGGATGATTTTGAAGTCTTTGATGCCAGCGTCGTCGCACGCCCATTGCAGGTTGTTGTAGAATGAAGACAGGTTGTTCTTCACAAATTGCTCGGCATTGTCAACGATCAACTCGTCGGGGCATTGCATCTTGTCGCACTTAGTGACAAGGATATACACGCCAGTGGAGTTTTTCAGAATCTTGTTTTCCTTGATGTAGAGCGAGCAGGCATGCAGATAGTCGCGCATATATAGCCCCTCCCATTGAGTGGCCTCGCCGCCATATTCCACCACAAAGAAGTGGATTTTGGGGTTGCTGTTGTCGGCGAGGAACTTCATCACGTGGGCGAGAGTCTCCTTGTGCTCCTGGTCGAGGAACATGTCGTTCATGTCGTAGTATATGGAACGGAAAATCTCGCCGGCGATATCGATGAAGGTGGCGCGGTGCAGCTTGTTCTTCGCGTCGGTGATGGTGAAGATCATCTCCTGTATCACATTGACGATGGTGCTTGGTGGCAGGCTGCAATACTTGTGGTGGGCGTCAAACACGTTGCGCAACTGCGTCATGTAGTGATAGCCCTGGCACTTTTGTGGCTCAAGGTTGTAGTTGTTCATCGCCCCACACAATATTGAGCCTATAGCGCAGGTTTTTCCCGATGACGGCGTACCCCAGAAATATACCTCGGTAGAGTCTTGAGTCAAAGCCTCAGGGACTTTAGGGTTGGGCTGGATATCCCGCTCAACAAAGTCCTTGATGGCCTGGGCGCGCTCAGAGCCGTAGGCCATCGTAACATCATTCCATGTGATGATATTGCCGGCGACAGCTTTCTGTATCTCGTCGGCATTCTTGAGGTCGCTGCTCATGTCGGCGATAAACGCGTCGGGACCTTCAATCATCTCTTGGCACTCATTGATGTGCGCTCCACCTAGTGGCTCATAAAACTCAAGATATTGCTTTAGCAAGGATTTTGAGCCGCTGTGCAGGATATTTTTCCAAAGGTGCTCTTCACCCGAGACGAGTGCCTGTCGGCAGGGCTCGGCAAAGGCTCCGTCGGGATAGGTTTTGAGATACCTGAAAAAGTCGGCGGCATTTCCTGTTTGGCATGCTTTGGACCACAGCTGGTTCTCGTTGTCTTTGAGTTCTTGCTCAATGACATCGAGTCTTTGCTCAATTACCTTGAGTTTCTCGGGCGCTAGTTGTATGCGCCTCAACTCATCGAGGGTGATGATGCCTCGCTGAATCGACGTGATGAGACTCGACACTGGCACGCCATGAGCTATTCCTAATACTTGTTCTTTAGTGGGCATTATTTTGTGTTGTCATTTTTATGGGCTAACAAGCTGACGCTTGTACTACAATAACACTACAGATGCTTGTTGAGGCTCTGTTTTCAGTTGATTAACTATTTCGTTGTCGGGCTTTATTCACCGCTTTGTCGGCCTGAATTGCCGGGCCGGTCTCTTTGCCGTTGCGAATGCTCACGCCAGTGGATGTCAACGCCGAGAGGGCTTGGCTAACGGTGACATTCTTGTTTACCGATTTCATCAGTGCCACCACACCAGTGACGATGGGTGCCGCCATGCTAGTGCCGTCTTGTGCCTGATAGCGGTTGCCGGGCATGGAGCTGTAGATGCCCTCGCCAGGTGCCGAGACATAGACGGTGCTGCCAAAGTTGGACCATTCGGTGCGGGTGTTGTTCTTGCCAATAGCCCCCACGTTGATGGTGCTTTTTGACCTCAATTGTGGCTGCATGGCTGCCAGCAGGTTGCTGTTTCCTGCGGCAAACACGATGATGGTGTTCTTCTTGCCTGCTTGCTCAAAGACCCATTTCCACACGTCCTCGGCGGGCTTGAAATAGCTTCGTGCCACCTCTTTCTGTTCCTCGATGGGCACGATGTCGCCTAATTGCACAGGATAGGCGGTGCCTATTGAGACGTTCACCACGTCGGCGTTGTTGCGAATGGCATACATGATGCCGCGTATTACCCCCGAGATGGTACATTGACCGTTGTCAAACACCTGCACAGGCATGATTTTGCAGTTGGGGGCTACTCCCGCGGCCCCCTGGCTCACATGAGTGGTGTTGCCGGCGGCGAGACCTGCCACATGAGTGCCGTGTCCTATTCCTGAGCTCAGGTGGTCGTCGCAGCGAAACACGTTGTAGGGCTTGGTGATGCGCCCTGAGAACATCTCGTGGTTGAGGTCAAGACCATCATCAACAACGGCTACCGTTACGTTGGCATTGCCCTTAGAGATTTGCCAAGCCTGCTTGATGTGTGCAGCCTCTAGATGCCACCCTTTAGGCAGGGTGGAACGTGAGGCGCCAGGTTGCTGTCCGCCAGCCATAATCACCTCATCAACCACTTTAAACTTCATTGAAGGAATCTTCGACGGTAGCTCGTCGCGGATTTTAGGGCGTTCCTCAGGCGGGACCTGCACCAGCAGCCAGCGTGTGTTCTTGTCTTTGCCTATGATTTTGTATTGCTCGCCGGGGTAGTTGCGCTTGAACTCGGTGGCAAACTTCTGGAAATCGGGGTTGTCGTTGTCGAAGAAGATGTTGAGCCTGTCGCTCATCACCTCGGGGCTGTTGGGGTCGTCGGGGTTGAGGCGACCTCGGTCGGAGATGGGGTCGCCGTTGTCATCAACCAGCGGTGGAGCCACCTCGTCGTCACCGTCCAAGTCATCGGAGATGTCTCTGATGCCACGGCGGTTGCCGTTGTCGTCGATATAGTCGCCGTCGTCGGTGCGTATGCGCTCAATGACTCGCTCATCGTGGATGATGACGCGCGTGCGCCCTTGTATCGTGTCGGTAGTGTCGGCGCCAACAATGTTGTCGTGAATACCGCGCACGCAGCCTCCTAAGGTTCCGGAGCACGAAGTGCAGCGGGTGAGCACGATGGCAAGGAGCAAGAACAGCAGCAGCGCGAGCAGTGCCATCAGCAGCCAGCGCAGGCAGCCGTCGCCAAACCAGCGTTTCCACCAGGGCAACCGGGAATATAGTGCCACAAAGGTGGTGTCGCTGGTGATGGGCTTCTCTACTGCCTTGTCCCACCCCAAGAAGGAATAGCCTTTGAGCGGTGTGACGAGAGGTATCATCTCTGGCGTGAGCACGGTGCCTGGGGGCACGGTCATCGCTGGCGACGTGCCACTCAGGGTGCCATAACCGCCGTTCTCAAATTTCACCTCGCATTCCTGTGGGCTAGGCACGGGTGGTGGCAGCTCGGGCTGATAGGGTGGAGGAGTTGCTTCCTTCTCGCACTGCGCCACAAAGTGTAGGTCGCCGTTGACTTGTGCATTGTTGGGGTCAAAAGGCATCCAGCTCACGAAGACGAAGCCCTCGTCGGGGATCACCTTAGGAACATCGATGCCTGGGTGCAGCTTGTAGCCGTGTCGGCGCATGAACGATGTGGTGCCTTTCAGGGTGGCGTTGTTGGTCTCAAACGATACCCTGTGCAGACGATTGTCATCGACAACGGTGACTATCGAGGTGTTCATGCTCTGCCCAGGCATGGGCATGATGCCCCACACGCCCAAAATCACTTGTGACTCGGTGACAAACGCCATCTCGTCGATATCGGTAGAGTCGATATACTTGATGAGGCAGTTAAAGTAGGGCTTCGCGTCGTCGCTCACTTGCGTGGCGAGGTTGCGGAAGTGGGCGGTGGCGTCGGCAATATATTGCTTGGCAGCAAAATATTGCTGAGTGCCAGCCAGGGAGGAGAGTTTTACAGCATGAGCAAACTCTGGGTCAACATGCCACTCCAGCCCGTGTAGAGCTGGTTCAAAATAGGGCATGGCGAAGAATTTCTTGTAGCGTGGCTCGGTGACATACTTGTCGAGCAATCTCTCGAAGTCGTCTCGCCTGTTATAGAACGGAGTGCCGCCCAGGTTCTCCACGATGAAAATGCTCATGGGAGACGTGGTACACAGCCGTACTTTATTTTTCACGTTTGGCATAATAGTTAAGTTTCAAGTGTTAAGTTTTAAGTGTTAAGTAGTGGAGAGAGCGCTACGCGCGATTAGCGATTAGTTGCGCTACGCGCGATTAGAGATTAGAGAGGTTCTCGATCCTCGATTCTCCATAAATTAGTTAGCGTCAATCTCGTTGATGATTTCTCCTAGTCGCTTGTTGGCGGCGATGTCGTAGTCGGGGAGGTCGCACGAGAGGATGTAGCCCACTTTCAGATACTCTAACCAGGTCCACTTGAAGCCGTAGCGTGGCAAGCGGATGAGCGCCTTGCGGTCGTTGGGGTTATAGCCTTTCTCCCGCAGCTTGCGGTTGGCATGGTCGAGTTCTTCTAGCAGTTTCACTCCCGAGAGTCCATTGTGTGACGTGAGCATCTCCTCGCTGATGTTAAGCTTCAACCTGGCATTCTTCTCGAGGATGTTGCTCAGATGCTTGCTGTCGATGTAGTCAAACCCAAAGGTGGTGATAAAGTGGTTAAACTCCATCGCCAGATAGTCGGCGATGATAGCCACGGCACTATCTTTGTCGAAGGACGTGAGATACTGGTCGATGCGCTTGGTGATGCGGTCGTGCATTCCCAGGAAGCGGTAAAGTCTGATGAGGTTGGTGGTCATGTCGCTCACGGCGGGGATGACGTCTTTGCACTTGGGCACCACATATTGTGTGAGGTATTCCTCTATCCAGTATTTCTCTACCATCGTCGCCACCTGTTCGGCTTGCGAGTTCACCATGCGGTTAGAGTTGAGCAGCTTGTTGATGTCGATGCCTTCGGCGGCAAGCATCTCGTTGCACTCCTCCTCGGTATCTACTCCTAGCGAGTCACACAGTTTCTCGAGGTTTTGTGCCCTCGACGCCTCAGTGCTGAGTCCAAACTGCATGAAGAGAGCTTTCTCGGAGTCGGGTTGCGATGTGGTGGTCACCGTGTTGTTGAGGGCGTTGTGGATTTTTTCATACAGGTGTGGCTCGTCAATCATCATGATGTCGAGCATCTTGCCAAAGGCGGCAGGGTCGGTGCCTTCGATTTTGCCTAGCTGCAGGTTGGCCTGTGCCGCTTGGCGTTTAGCTTTCTTGATTTCGTCGTCGGGCGAGCCGCTGTGGTAATACTTGGAAAGCAGGCTCTTGAGCATTGCCACGAGACGTGTTATCTCATCGCCAAACATGTTGTCTCTTGCCTGTTTCACGCGTGGTGCTAGCTGGTTGAGGGCGGCGATGATGGGCTTGGTGCCGTCGTTGTTGAGTGTCGCCGCGCTGTCCCAAGCTTGGTTGGCATCGACAAAGTGCTGCTGCACGAAGTCGTAATGCACGAAGGAGTCCTTGAGGCACTGCATGAAGTTGGGGAACGCCGCTGGGATGATTTCCTCGGTCTCGGGCGACTTGGTGTTGGGGTTGTAGCCAGTGAACGACTTTGTGGAATACTTGAAGTCGCGTAGCATGAAGATGCTGCGGAAGGGGTGTCCCGTAGTCCACTGGTTGAACCAGTGCGTCTGGTCTTCGTCGGTGTTGGCTCGCAGCACTTCTTTCTCGAGCACAATCTTGAAGCGGTTGTCCCAGCGTCGGCGCAGCTCTTCGAGTTTGTTGGGGGAGTCGTTGGTCTGGTATTCCAGGTCGAGGTTGAAGAAAGTGCTGATGATGAACAATGGCGACATCTGTGTGTCGTGCATGAAGGTGTCGCGCTGTGCCGCTGTCTCACCCACGTTGTTCTTCACCCATTGCTCGAGGACGATGCCCATCTTGCTCTCGGCACTCTGCATATTGTTGTGGCAGAGCATGAGGGAGCTGATGCGCTTGGTGTCGCTGTAGCGGTTGAAGAGGTAGGTCACCTTGCCGCGTCGCAGCACTACCGAGAGGTTCTTGCCGTTGGTTATCTTCTCCGATGCCATGTTTTCGGGACGGCGCTCGCCGGGGAAGTCGAGGATGTCGAGGCAGGAGAGGAAATTGCGGGTCTCGCTCTCGAGAGTGGGCAGCGACATATATAGCTCGGCGACGAGAGCGCTGAGCTCGCCCTTGCGCATCTCTACCGACATGTTCTGCTGGGTGGTGACAATCGTGGTGGGACGATAGTCGGGAAGTTCTATCTCGCTCTCGTCATAGATCTCGTCGAGGCGTGCCACGTCGAGCAGCGTGCCATGCTTCTTGAGCACCGCGTCGAAGGGCACATACACCGTGGAGTTGAACCTGATGGAGCGGTAGGCGGTGATGAGGGTGTCGAAGAGGCGGTTGATGGATGGGTTGTCGAACCACAGCAGCTTTATTGCCGAGAGGAGCTGGTCGTCGGTAAGGCGGTTCACGTTGAACAGCAAGAATGAGAACAGCCCTGATTCGGGGTCGGTGAGATTTGCGACCCGCTGCTTCATGGTGGAGTTGCGCAGGTAGTCATAGATGTCCATCACGTCGTCCTGGGTGAGGATGGGTGAGGGGTTGGGCACCGACGACACCTCAATCGAGTCGCAGTAGTGACGTATGTAGTCAATTTTCTTGATTTCGGAGTTGTCGTAGTCGGTCTGCGTGTGATAAGCCTCACACAAGACTAGGATGATGTCGGCAACCGACAGCAGGCGTGCCTTGAGGTAGCCCTCGGGGACGGCGGGGTCGGTGTTGGAGGTAAATCGTGTCACCACGCCGGTGGCCTCTACGCGCGAGTTGGGGTTGCTGGGGTTTATCTCGTCGATGAAGTTGTATTCGCGGCGGCCGTCGGTGACGGTGAAGGGCTTGCCGGGGTCGCTCATCAGCGCGCTCACGAGGTAGGACTTGCCCATCTGGCTCTCGCCGAAGGCTGCGGTGGAGCACCGCTCATCGGCGGCAAACTGAATCTTCTTGAATGCGCGTCGCAGGTTTACCAACTGCTCGAGGTAGTTCTGTCTTTCGCTATCGGGGACATTCAACTGCCATGAAATGGCTTTCTCTACGATGTGAAGATATTGGTTGATATTCATAATTATGTCGTTTATCGTTTATCGGAGTTCGGAGTTCGGGAATCGGGGATCGGGATCGGAGAACTCTGAACTCTTAACTGAGAACTCCTTTAAGTCGGTGGTTGCAATATTCAAGTTAAATTCTCCTGAGTCGAGCCAGTAGCATTGTGGGTCGTTGATGCTCTGCACTTGCAGCATGAAGTCGTCGGCCTTTAGTTCCTCGCCGTCGCTGCCGGTGACCGCGACGATGGTGAGGTGCTCCTTGTCCTCGTCGTAGGCCTCGCGCTCTATCTCAAAGGTGAAAGGTCCCTTCTTGAACAACTCCTCGCGGTATTCGCGCAGCATGCGTTGCTGCTGCTCGGGGGTGAGAATCTTGTTCTTGCTGATGCGCTCCTTGATGCGGCGGTCGTCGATGTCGAGGACGAAGAATGGTCGTAGCGGATATATGTCGATGTCAAACTGCTTGGCACCGATGTAGCACGGGAAGGAGTTGATGGTGATGCGTCCGTTGTTGACGGTGGGAGTGATGATGCATTCCTCCTTGGGGATGCCGCCCATGCGGTAGAAGCTCTCGGTGGTGGGCACCAGCTTGTCGCTCAGGTCGCTCAGGTCGAGCGAGAACTCGTTGAGGCCTCCCGCCATCGACGCCAGGTAGCCAATCATGGCACCCACAGGGACGATGCTCTTGGTGTCGTGCATGTAGCCGTTCTCGTCTTTGAAGGGATACCAGCGCCCTATGCGGTACTTGCCCAGGACAATAAGTCGGTTGGGGCTCACGGGGAAGTACTTGAGGAAGCAGTCCTTGATGGGCTTGAGCATGGTGGGGCGTCCCGAGAGCACCACGATGTCGCAGTCGTGGGCGTAGAGCAGTGTGGATATCGACTCGATGAGAGAGTCGAGCGATTTCTCCACATGCTGCGAGAGCACTTTGTGGTCGTAGGTCCACACCACTTCGCTGAGCTCAAAGCCAAAGCGCTCTTTGAAGGCTTCACACACTATGTCGCTGGGCTTGCTGCTCTGACCAAACATCTCGTCGTGGCCAATCTCAAGGTAACGCTCGCCCTCGCTCAGCAGGTTGAGGAAGCGGTACATGACGGGCACATTGACCTGCATATTGAAATCTCGGCGCATGATGCGGTCTTTGAAGGTCATCATGTTGTTGTCCTGACCGAAGAAGTGATACAATATCTTATAGGCTTCCTGGCGGCTCTTGCCCATCTTCTCGGTGAGGTGGCGGTAGAGGATGCCGTTGTCGCTCTCGATAATCACGTTGTGAACCAGCTGCTGCAGCATGTCGTCGCCCGCCACGTTGAAGCTGTCCCAGTAGATGGGGTCGGGCTTGATTTGCGAGGGGTTGCTCTCGTTGTAGCGATACTGGCACACCATCACGTCGGTGGTGCCGGCGCCTATATCTACCGACCCCACTCTGAGGGTGTCGCACTCCATGTCGTCGATTTTGCGTTTCTTGCCATAGAGCTTGAAGAAGAGGTCGCTGCGGTTCTTGTAGCGCTCGCAGAACTGGGCGTAGAGATACACAAACTGCGAGCAGGTGGCCTCGTCGTAGTACCACTGCTTGTGCTCATCGTCGTGGTAGCGCTGTGGCTGGTTGCCGGGAATCACCTGCATGTGCAGGGCGATGCTGTTGGGGTCCACGATGTGATGATAGGAATTGATGATTTTCACCGCATCGTCGAAGCTGCTGTAGAGGGCTTGGCGCTCCACCCTCGACATTGCGGTGGGGCAGGTGATGATCACGCGCTCGAGGCGGCGCGGGGTGTTGCGCAGGTCGTGGCGCTCACGCGACTGGAAGCTGTTGATTTGGGTTAGCGCCTGCTCTATTATCTCGATGAAGGCGAGGGTCATGAGCGAGCGGCGAGAGTAGTGCGCCCCTATGCCGTAGCCCTCGGCGTTTACTGTGCCGTCGTCGTTGAGGAAGCAGGTGAGGCCCTCGATGATGGGTGGCAGCGAGTAGTTCTCGTCGCCAATGTTGATGAATCGCCACTCGTTCTCGGTGCGCTTGCCGTCCCACAGGTAGCGCTTGGGGCTGGAGTTGGTGGAGAGGGTCTCAAAGCCCAGGTTGAGTGCCGTGGCCTCGTGGTTGAGGTAGCGGGCCTCACGTCCGAGCCTGATGATGCTGGGCCACACAAACTGGTTGCTGCCGGCAATGTTCTTGCCTATGGTGACCTTGCGGAACGCCAGCCGCATGTCGAAGGTCTCTTCCACGCGGTTAAGGTCGCCGTTAGGGAGCAATATGTGGGTGAAATTCTGGAGTCGCAGCGCATCGACCTTGGTGAAGTCTTGCGTGAACTTGTTGTTCTCGAAGAGCAGCGCCGAGGTGCGTGAGTTGCCGATGTCGATGATCATCTCCACGTTGACGATGTTCACGTCGCGGTCGCGCATGAGCTTGACGGTGGGGAAGAAGTCGTCGAGGCTGCTCAGGTACTTGATGAGCATGAGGTAGGTGGCGAGGAACTCATATTTGTGCCTGCCGTCTTTGAGCTCGAGCACGTCGAAGTTCTTGGCGTCGGGGTAGGCGATTTCCATCAGGTAGTCGCGCACCCAGTTGTTGTTCCAGGTGCAGTAGTCGATGAGCTGTCGCTCGTTGCCGCACAGCCCAAAGAGTTTCTCGCTCTCGCCGTCGCTCATAAACACGGGGAACTCTTTGTAGGCGTCGAGGGCGTTGTAGCGCGCCTGGGTGTCGAAGGCGAGCACCACGTCGGCGGTGAGGATGCCGGCATTGGTCTCGCGCGGCACTATCATGAACTTGCACCAGTTGTAGGGACCCTTCTTGTAGTCGCCGGTGTCGTCCTGCTCGATAAACGGCATGGGCAGCCACACGTTGAAGTAACGGCTCAGGAACTTGTTGTTGGCAGCTAGCTTTGAGAAGAAGATGCCTAGAGACTCTTCCTCGCCCGCGCCAACGTTGAACTGCTTGACCTCGGGGTTGGCGAGAATCACCGCCTCGCTGGTGGTGAGCTTGTTGTCATTGTCGAGATACCCTTTCTCGCGCAGCTGCGAGGTGAGCACCACCACCTGGTTGCTCAGGGTGTAGGCAAACTCGAGTTTCCACTGAAAGCGCTCGTCGTCGAACGACTCGGCAAAGCGGCACTTAAAACCCGCATTGAGGTTGATCTCGATGCGTTTCGACAGTAGCTGAATGCCCGAATTGGCGATTAATGAATGGTCCATCTTGTTTTATAGTTTGATTTCGTTTTTATCGTGATTTATCGCAAAATTACTTCTAATACTTTCTCTTTCCCTAAATATTGCAAAATCAATGCCAAAGTTAATGTTTTTTTGTCATAGACGATACAGATTTCTTTTTTTTAACTAATGTCTTAGAAACCTAGTCAATGTTTTAGAGTTTGTAAAAAACAAAAAGAGACTCAAGGTCAAGACCCCAAGTCTCAAAAAAATCTTCTTTAACCACTAAACTTACATTATTTGATGTACTTGTCAAACTCGTTGAGGATGATGCACCATTGTTTTGGGAGGGCCGATTTGCGGTTGGTGTGCTGCTTGCGGTTTTTGGTGACATTCTCGAAGTCGCCGCCGCGGATGACGGTGTATCGGCGCTGCACGCCATACTCTTCGTGGGCTGTTGGGTCACTGATGTCGATTAGCGACTCGATATCCACCTCTTTGTCGTCGTCCCAGCGAAAGATGGTGTAGTACATTGAGCAGTAGCTGCTTGACCCAGCGCTCACCCATTGCTTCTTGGCGGGGTTGAGGATGAAGTGGCCGTTAAGGTTGTCGGTCGACACAGCTTGGTAGAACCACTGCTTCTTGGTGTCCCACAGGTAGAGGTGGCTGTAGTTGCGCGTCGTGGCGGGACCTATGAAGATGTCGTAGTAGCCGTCGAAGTTGGCATCGACAAAGCGCACGTCATCGGTCGTTGACTCGCATGTGAAAGTATCGACTTGCCGGCCTTTTATGAGAACCTTCACGGCGTAGGAGCCGTTATCGTTTTGTTCTGTTATCACCTCCACGTCAGGCAGCGACTGTGGGCAGTCGAGCAGGCTGTAATAGCCCTTGGCGTCGGTCTTGGGCTTTAAAGCCTTGAGCACCGAATTATAGTTCTGAGCATCAAGTGAGACGCCGTTCATGCACACGATAGCAAGCACTAATAATCCAATAATCCGTTTCATAGCAATAATAGTCTATAGGTGTTTATCAGGCACAAAGATAACGCTCATTTTTGATAATGGCAAATAGTTTTGCTTATTTCTACGGAACTATGAAACTTCCCACGCGTCAATCTCACAAAAATCACATCGTGATGTAAGAATATTAACTACGGATTATTCTGATTGTTTTGATAAAATGCCCCAAATGCCTAATAACCGATCCCATGTATATTTCGTTAATTGATAAAATTGTTCTCTACATGTTAAAATAGCTGCTGCGGTCGAGGTTGCGGTAGCCGATGGCTTCCATGATGTGGTGCTGGCGGACGGTGACGCTGGCGTCGAGGTCGGCGATGGTGCGGGCGACTTTGAGGATGCGGTCGTAGGCTCTCGCGCTCATGTTCATCTTGGTGATGGCCTCGCGTAGTTTTTCCATTCCTTCGGTGTCGGGTTCGGCGTATTTGTGGAGCAGGGCTGTCGTCATCTGTGCGTTGCAGTGGATGCCGGGATGGTTCTTGTAGCGCAGGCTCTGGATGGCGCGGGCTTTGATGACGCGTTCCCTAATCGCAGAGCTTGGTTCGCCTGGCGCTTTGCTCGACATCTGGTCGAAGTTCACTGGCTGCACTTCGACCTGCAGATCGATGCGGTCAAGCAACGGCCCTGAAATCTTACCCATATATTGATGCCGCTGATGCGGTGTGCAGATGCACTGCTTGGTGGGGTGTCCGTAGTAACCGCAAGGGCATGGATTCATCGACGCCACAAGCATGAACGAGGCGGGATAGTCGATGCTGTACTTGGCTCGGCTGATGTTAATGTGGCGGTCCTCAAGCGGCTGGCGCATCACCTCAAGGACGCTGCGGTTGAACTCAGGCAACTCGTCAAGAAAGAGTACCCCATTGTGGGCAAGACTAATCTCCCCAGGCGTGGGATAAGTGCCGCCGCCAACCAGAGCCACTGGCGAAATAGTGTGATGCGGAGCGCGATAGGGTCGCACGGAGAGTAGGGTAGTGCCTTGCGAGAGTTTGCCTGCCACGCTGTGGATTTTGGTAGTCTCGAGAGCCTCTCCGAGCGTGAGTGGCGGCAGGATTGACGGCAGTCGCTTCGCCATCATCGACTTGCCGCTGCCCGGCGAACCGATAAGCATGATGTTGTGCCCTCCGGCGCATGCCACCTCAAAGGCGCGTTTCACCATTTCCTGGCCTTTCACCTCGCTGAAGTCGTAGGTGAAAGCGCTTTGCGCGCGTGCAAACTCGGCGCGGGTGTCAACCACCGTAGGCTCAAGGATTATCTCGTTTTTGAAGAACTGAATCACCTCGGTGATGTTCTCTACTCCATAGACGTTGAGGTTATTGACTACGGCAGCCTCGGTGGCGTTGAAGCGGGGCAGGATAAAGCCGTCGAGCTGCATCTCGCGGGCGAGGATTGCCATGGGCAGCGCGCCCTTGATGGGTTTCACCGAGCCGTCGAGCGAGAGTTCGCCCATAATCATATAGCGACCCAGCTTTTCGGTGCCTATTTTTTCGTCGCTGGCGAGGATGCCGATGGCGATGGGCAGGTCGTAGGCTGAGCCTTCCTTCTTGATGTCGGCGGGCGACATATTGATTACCACCGCCTTATGAGGGAATTTGATCCCCACGTTGGCAATGGCGCACTTCACGCGTTCAAAACTCTCTTTCACCGCCGCGTCGGGAAGTCCCACGAGCACGTAGCCCGTGCCCCAGTCCACCGAGACCTCAATCTCGACGGCGATGGCGTCAATTCCCTGCAGTGCGGCACCAAGTATTTTGTTTAGCATAGCGTCTTATTTTAGCTAACAAGTAAACGAGCTAACAAGCAAACAAGTCAATAGTTGTCAATGTCGCTTGTATATTCCTAATTTATAATAAATTTTCTAAAAACTGCCGGGCTTTGACGGGGTCGTCGCCACGATATTGCTGCTGTCCCAGCGAGTCGGTGACGATGATGGTGGGCGTGGTGTTCACCTGCAAGCTCATGATTTCGCCATTCATCATTGAGCCAGGCACCCAGTAATGCTTCCATGGGGTGTCGTGCTGGTGGGTGGCGCAGTACCATCCCGTTGAGTCGATGTCGAGGCTGATGTCCATCACCTGCACCTGAGCGAGGTTAAGCGTCTTCAACTCGTCAAAAATGATTTTGCGGTTATTCATGCCCAAATCCCTGTCCCAGAAGACGATTACCGACGGTCTATCGCCAGCGATCTTTGCCATTTGGAAGTCGCCTGTGCTTTGCTCAAAAATGTTGAGTGAGATGATTTTTGTGGCGGGCTTCTTGTTTCTAGCCTTGAGCAGGCTGTAGCTGGCTACTAACGACTCGGGTTTTGCGCTGTCGTCGATTTTCTCCAGTAGCTTGTCGATTGCGGTGTCATCGCCGGGACTGTAGTCGAGCAGCACGAGCACAGTAGAGACAACGCTCTTGGGGTTATCCTTCACATAGTTCTCAATGGCGGTGTTTAGCGCCTGACTATTAGCCGATTTATACTCGGTTTTGTGCTTGACCATAAAGGTGTTATATTGCTCTGCCATCTCCGAGCCTTTCACGTCAAGTTCATAAGGCTCAAGGATTTTGCCCTTCACCTCCAGCTTGTCGCCGCCAGCGACAACAAGTTTGACAATGGGCACATTCACTTTGTTATACACCATGAGCAGCGAGGGATTAGCGCAAGTGCCCTCAATCTCAAACGCGTTGTTCTCGCATTTCGTCCAGTAATCAACGATGCCGCCGTCGGCACCGCTATACACCACTTTCACCTGTTGAGAGCCAAGACCTTGCAGCTCCACCTTCACCTTAAACGGCTTGTTCTCCTTCTTGCAGCCGCACATCACCGCTAGCGCCAGCACTAAGCACGCCATCAACAGCACGCGGCTCTTATAGTCTCTTGTCATAAAAAGCATAATGTTTTAGTTATTGTTGGCAAAATTAACCAAAACCGTGATAACTGCAAAATTGTCGTGGCAATTTTTTGTTGTTATGACGATGATTGGCTTTTACGCTTTGCTGGTTTTGTCGCTTTGCTGAACTATGCCCATGTTTCCAGAGCTCTCCTTTTTTTCCAAAAATCAAAAAGTTATTAACAAGTGGGTGTTTTTGGGGCGCTTTTATTAGGATGGCGTCAATTAAAAGTTATAATTTTGCACGACGAAATAACGAAGTTGTTGAAATGAAGCGAAAAAACATACTTTGGGGCTGGGCGATGCTTGTTGTGGCAATGATTTGCTGCTGGGCGTTCACCTCGTGTGGCGACGACAAGGCTAAGGACGAGCCCAAGAGCCAGCTGATGGGAGCATGGGAGTATGAGAAAGACCCCGTAGTCCTTGCGCAGCTCGAAGCTATGCTGGTGGCACAGCTCCAGCAGGAAGGCGCCTTGACCCAAGAAAACATACAGATACTTCAAAAGGTAAAGGAGATTATCGCTACTGGCGACTTTGTGGTATATCTTAAAGAAGATGGCGAGACAAGGCTTTACCTATATGACGAGAATGGCTTGGGAATTTTTGTCTCGGGCACGTGGCTGTTGACCGATAAGGCGTTGCTGCTGCAAGTGCGAGACTTAACGCTGGCGGTGACAAACATTAGCTTTGACGGCACAACGCTAAGCTGCACGATAGGTGACTTGCCGCTGAAGTTCAAAAAATACAGAAACTGACATTTTTATTCACGAGCAACGCATCTGTTCAACCTTGAGCAGATGCGTTGTTGTGTTATGGCGGTTATATCAAATAACTATAACAACTAAATCAACAACCAAAACAACAAAAACGTTGTGCATGTTGTGGTTATGTTGTTGCTGTTGTTTTATATAGCGCCTTAATAGGTCGAGCGTGGCAATTATCACTCCACGGCAATCATCTCAATCTCTACGAGAGCGCCTTTGGGCAAGTCCTTAACGGCAAATGCCGAGCGGGCGGGGAAAGGCTGTTCAAAGAACTCGGCATAGACCTCGTTCATGGGAACGAAGTTGGCGATGTCGCTAAGTAGCACGGTGGTCTTCACCACGTTGCCCAGGTCGAGACCCGCGCTCTTGAGAATGGCTTGAGCGTTGAGCAGCGACTGGCGTGTCTGCTCCTTGATGCCTCCCTCGGGGAAAGCGCCAGTGGCGGGGTCGATGGGGAGTTGACCTGAGAGGAAAATCATTTTACCCTGGGCAGCGATGCCCTGACTGTAAGGTCCAATAGCGGCAGGTGCCGCAGCAGTGTTTAAAGCAGTTTTCATTGTGATAATAGTGTATTATGAAAAAAAATTGTTTAGTGCAAAGTTACAACATTTTCTTGAAAACCACTTGTGAGAACAGAAAAAAACGGCAATCTCAAGGTGCTTAATCATGGCAGAGACGGTATTTGGGCAGAAAGTTTATGAGTTTTTTAAAAAAATTTTGTTTTTGTTGTAACATTTTGTGCTACCTTTACGTCTTGATTTTTGAGACGACTTTTATTCAAAGACTAAATAACATTTTTAATCATGAAGAAATTATTAGTTTTAGCGCTAGTGGCGATGATTGGTGCCACAGCATTCAGCAAGACAATCGATGAGGTGTTCAACGCTTTTCCAAAGGCCGACAATGTGCAGGACATGGTTCTTGACGAGAGTATGCTCGGCATGGCGATGAGCATGGGAGCTGACCAGTCGGGGGCTCTTAAAGGCATCAAATCAATGAGGATTATTGCTATTGAGGACCCCACAAGCGAGCAGGTGGCAATCGCCAAGGGAATTTGTGAGGAAGGTGTCGATGGCTTTGACGTGATGGTCGATGCCAGTGAGAAAGGCGAGACAGCGTTAATCCTCACACAAGGCGATGACAAGGTAATAAACAAAATGCTCATTATCGCAGTGGAGGAGGATAACGTGGCTATTGTCTTAATGGAAGGCGACATCAACCCCGATTACGCTGATAAATATGTGAATTTCGGCAAATAGTTGCACGTGTTGATGAACGCCGACGAGTTTAAACAGCAGTTCCTGCCTCTTAATGCCAAGCTTTACAAGGTGGCTTACCTTATGCTCGGCAACGAGGACGACGCTAAGGATGCCGTGCAGGATGCCTACATGAAGATGTGGAGCCACCGCGACTCGTTAGCCCACATTGACAACCCGCAAGCCTACTGCGTGACGCTCGTCCGCAACCTGTGTCTCGACCGACACCGGGCGGCAAGCATCGACATAGTCGATAAACCTCCCGAGGAACTGCCCATTGCCAGTGGCTACGACACCTCGCAGCACATCGAGCGGCAGCAGACGGCACAACTGCTCAATCAATGCCTGGCGCGGCTGCCGGCACAGCAGCAGCAAGTGGTGCGATTGCGCGACCTGAGCGGCTGCTCGATGCAGGAGATAGAGAAAGCCACAGGCCTCACAGCGGTCAATGCTAGAGTGCTCCTGAGCCGAGCGAGAAAAACATTAAGAGCTCAATTCCAAAACATCCTATCATCATGAACAAGAAAGATTTAGACCAATTGCTAAGCAAGTTCTACAACGGCGAGACCACTCTCGACGAGGAGCAACAGCTGCGCCAAGCTCTTGCCGGTGATGATGCCGATGCCATGCTTATGCAGGCACTGGACCAAATGGGTGACGAGGTGGAAGTGCCAGCCAATTTAGAGGCGTCGCTCAGCGACAAGATTGACGAGTGGGAGGCGGCAGAGCCGAGCGAGGCACAGGAAAATCACAAGGCAAAGGTCGCTCCGTTGTTCTGGAAACGCACCGCCTGGGCGGCAGCGGCAAGTGTGGCGGTGATAGCGGCAGTAGGGTGGTGGCTTATTCGTAACAACTCTCAGCAGGCGCCAGGGGAGAATCCTCCCGTGATTATAGCTGAAGTTACTGAGGACCCCGCTCAAGCCCCCTCATCTCAAATCGTGGAACCTGAAAACGATAATGTTTTGCCAGCGCAGCCGCAACCAAAGCCAGAATCGTTGCCCAATGCCAAGCCCGCAAGTGCCTATAAAAATAAGGTGGAGCATCTGGCGCAGGCAAGCGAAATGCAGCGCGAGGAGCAACTCGGTGCCAGCGACGAGGAGATAGCTCTTGCGGCTCTCGAGAAGTTCTCGACAGTCCTCAATAAAGGCATGGACCAACTCGACAATGCCAACGAGAAAATCAACTATATCAACAATACAATTCAGCAACATTTAATATAATCATGAAAAGGACAATTTTTATACTCATTCTCATGCTCGCAGTGGGCATGACGGCAAGCGCGAAGGAGTCGTTTGCCAAGCAATTCAAGGGCAAGGAAGGTTTTGCCTGTGTCACAATAGGCAAGGCGGCGATGAAGATGATGCCGGTACAGAGCAAAAGCAACCTCAAGATTGGCTCTATTGCCGACAAGGTTGACCACCTGGAAATCGTTTCGGCGAGCACACCGCAAGCTGCCCAAAAACTCACTAAGGCATGCAACAACTGGATAGAGAGAGACAACTTTGAAAGTGTTCTCGACGTTGATGAAGGTGGGCAACAGGCGTCAATCTATGCCAAGACTGGTAGCGACCAAAACGTGTTCCTGCTGTTGGAACACGAAAAAGAGACGACCTCGGTCATCATCATCTACGGTACCATGACACTCGATGACATGAATGGTGTGATGGGTGGTCAATGACAATCGCCTTCACCACTTGAAAAGCAGCATCCCTCATGAGCTATAAGCCCGTGAGGGATGTGTTGTTGCGTTGATATATGATTCTAAACCATAGCAGGTCGAAGCCGCAGTTGCCCTTAATAACAAATCATATTATTAGCGAAGCCCAACTATGAACTCTGAACTATGAACTCTGAACTATGAACTCTGAACTAAACCTAGTAGCTTTCGGCTTCGTTGGGGAAATTGCCGTTCTTCACGTCTTCCACATAGTGGTTAACCGAGTCGATGATTTGCTCGCCCAGGTTGTTGTAGTGACGCAGGAACTTGGGTTTGAAGCCCATGTTCATTCCCAGCATGTCTTGGATTACCAAAACTTGACCGTCGCAGTTCACGCCGGCACCTATGCCAATGGTGGGAATGCCCACGCTCTCGGTAACACGCTTGGCAAGTGCAGCTGGAATCTTTTCAAGCACAAGGGCGTAGCACCCTATCTCCTCCAGCATCTTGGCATCGTCGATGAGCTTCTGTGCCTCGGCATCTTCCTGAGCTCGCAAGGCATAAGTGCCAAACTGATAGATCGACTGAGGTGTCAATCCCAGATGTCCGCAGATGGGAATGCCTGTGCGGATTATCATCTCCAGAGCCTCGCGAATCTCGCTACCGCCCTCACACTTCACCGAGTCGATGCCAGTGCTTTGGATAAGACGCACGGCATTCTCCTGAGCCTTGTAAGGGTCGCCCTGATAGGTGCCGAAAGGCATGTCGATGCAGGTTATGGCGCGTTTGCACGCCCGTGCCACAGTGCGACCATACACTATCATGTCATCAAGAGTGATGGGTACCGTGGTGGCATTGCCCTGCATTACGTTGCTGGCACTGTCGCCCACGTGAATCATGTCGATGCCACCCTGCTCCACCAGCGACGCGATGGTGTAGTCGTAGGATGTCAATACTGCTATCTTCTCGCCAGTGCGCTTCATTTCACGGATGCGCTTGGTGGTGATTTTCTTGTTGTCGGTGACTAAATATCCCATTTTCTTATCATTTAAATAATGTGCTACAAAGGTAGCGTTTTATTTTAATAATGCAAAGATTGTGCCAATTAAATCCTCAATTCACGCCTCTATTATATATTAATAATGTGTAGCCTCGCGGTGAGGTTGTTGTCATTGTCTTGCGGGCGTTGATGTTGTGGTGTGCGTGGTTGGTGTCGTTGTGTTGCGGGCGTTGATGTTGTGGTGGGTGTGGTTGGTGTCTGCGTTTTGCGGGCGTGAGTCCCGCAGGGGCCGCCCTCGGGCAGCCTCGGTGAAGCCCCGTCCTTGCCTTAGATCCGCCCCGTTTCCGCCCTGGAAGCCCCGTTTTTTTGTGAATAAACGTTAAATTTTTGTTTTTCCTGCATTTTTTTGTGAAAACATTTTGCCGTGTGGAAAAGTCGTTGTAATTTTGCATCGCTTTTCGGCTCACGAGGGCTCCGTCCCGAGTTGAGCGGTTTTTTTGACGCCCTGCCAGAAGGGGCCGGCCGCTGAGGGCCGTCAAGCATGATTGAGATCATTGACATGTTTGCGATGAGGAAATCTGACAAGCAGGTGAGAGACAAGGAAGCGGGGATTCCGCGGGTCTCCCCGAGTCAAGATTCCAAGTGACAGGTGAGAAGATAGAGCGGCGCGCCCCCGCCCCCCCTGTGGGGAGCC
>FLNZ01004409.1_pt1 | contig 56060 bp, 50 predicted proteins | sample 1140391 | NCBI WGS metagenome assembly FLNZ01 (sample SAMEA3878171, study PRJEB12797) | bioreactor metagenome | biome: Moose rumen | place: Sweden | collected 2011-10 | reverse complement strand
TGTTGTCAAATACACCAATAATCTTGTGTCTTTGCCCCGGTGTTGTGGGCTTGAATTTTCTTACTGCCATTTTATTAATTATAAGTTGCTATAGAAATCAATAGTTTGTCCTTCGGCAAGTGTTACGATAGCTTTCTTGAAAGCTGCTGTAGCGCCGCGCTGGATGCCGGTGCGAGTGTAACGCTGTCTCTTCTTGCCGTTGTAGTTCATAGTCTTAATCTCAACCACCTTAACGTCGTAAAGCTCCTCGATGAGGTCTTTAATCTGATATTTGTTGGCTTCGGGAGATACCTTGAACGAAAAACGGTTTGTCTTCTCGCTGATGGCGTTAGCCTTCTCGCTTACGATTGGAATGATTTGAATATCCATTGTTTTTATATCTCTCCTTAAGATGATTAAAATTGGTTCATAACTTCGATGCTACTCTCGGTAACGATCATAGCGCGGTTGTCGAGCACACAGTAGGTGTTGAGGTCGCGGGCGGTGTAAACCTTGGCGGTCTCCACATTGCGGGCCGACATATACACATTCTTCTTAATATCGTCAAGAACAAGGAGCACTTTCTTGCCATCGAGGTTCAAAGCCTTGGTGATAGCAATGAAATCCTTAGTCTTAGGTGCTGCGAAGTCGAAGTCCTCAACTACGATAATCTGGTTGTTCTGAGCCTTGTAGGTAAGAGCCGAGCGACGTGCAAGGTCCTTAACCTTCTTGTTGAGCTTAGTATAATAGTTGCGGGGACGTGGACCGAAGACGCGACCTCCACCGTGGAACAGAGGCGACTTGATGTCACCATGGCGTGCGCCGCCACCGCCCTTCTGGCGTCCGAGCTTCTTGGTAGAGCCCATAATCTCACTTCTCTCCTTTGACTTGTGTGTGCCTTGACGCTGGTTGCCCAGATACTGTTTCACACTCAGGTAAACGGCGTGCTCGTTAGGCTCGGGGATTGCAAATACCTCGTCGTTAAGAGTGACCTTCTTACCTGTATCCTGACCATTGATGTTATATACTGCTAATTCCATAGTTTACTTCAAGATTGAAATGATTGAACCTTTGCTACCTGGAACAGAGCCCTTCACGATGAGCAGGTTGTTCTCAGGCAAAATCTTGATAACCTCGAGATTTTGAACAGTAACTCTCTCATTACCCATTTGTCCGGCCATACGCATGCCTTTGAACACTTTTGCAGGGTAAGAACATGCACCGATAGAACCTGGTGCACGGAAGCGGTCGTCCTGACCGTGGGTCTTTTGGCCTACACCACCAAAGCCGTGGCGCTTCACAACGCCCTGGAAGCCCTTACCTTTAGAGATTCCAATCACGTCAACATAGTGGTCGTCATTGAAGAATTCAACAGTGAACACGTCACCTGGGTTGTAATTACTGATACCTTCAAATCCTTTGAACTCGGCCAAGTGTCTTTGTGGCTTTACTCCAGCTTTCTTGAAGTGACCTGCCTCGGGCTTAGTAGTGTGCTTGTCTTTCTTCTCGATGAAGCCAAGCTGCAATGCCTCGTAGCCGTCTTTTTCAATTGTTTTCACCTGAGTAACTACACAAGGACCAACTTCGATAACAGTGCACGGCACGTTCTTGCCGTCGGCACTGAAAACGGATGTCATTCCGATTTTTTTTCCTAATAATCCTGGCATTTCTCTTAATTTTTAAAAATTACTTACTTTAATCACTTGGATTGGTTAATAAATTGGTGTGGATGATTGTCACTACACCTTGATCTCAACTTCTACGCCACTTGGCAACTCAAGTTTCATCAGGGCGTCAACAGTCTTGGCAGTTGAGCTGTAGATGTCGATGAGGCGCTTGTAGGCACTCAGTTGGAACTGCTCGCGCGATTTCTTGTTAACGAAAGTCGAGCGGTTTACAGTGAAGATGCGCTTGTGAGTGGGAAGGGGGATAGGACCGCTAACCACGGCGCCAGTGCTCTTAACTGTTCTGACAATCTTCTCGGCCGACTTGTCAACCAAGTTGTGATCGTAAGATTTTAGTTTAATTCTGATTTTTTGGCTCATATTTGTTTAAAAAATAAAGTTATTTCAATAAATCTACTCTTCCACCCACTTGCGCCAGCACCTTCTGAGCTATCGCGGTGTTAACCTGCGCGAAGTGAGAGAACGACATAGTGGAAGTGGCACGTCCCGATGTGATGGTCCTGAGTGCTGTCACATATCCGAACATCTCGGCCAGTGGCGCGGTAGCCTTTACTATGCGGCATCCAGTGCGGCTGGTTTCCATTCCCAGCACTTGACCGCGGCGCTTGTTGAGGTCGCCAATCACGTCGCCCATGTTCTCCTCGGGTGTCACCACCTCGACTTTCATGATAGGCTCCATGAGCACAGGACCAGCCTGGGCGCATGCCCTGCGGAAGGCCTGGATGGCGCAAATCTCAAACGAGAGCTGGTCGCTGTCAACGGGATGGTAGCTGCCGTCGATCACGGTGACCTTGAGGCGCTCCACGGGATAGTTGGCGAGCACGCCATTGCGCATTGCTGTGGTGAAGCCTTTCTGTATTGAGGGGATATACTCCTTAGGAATATTTCCGCCTTTCACCTCATCGACGAACTGGAGGTTACCCTCGAAGTCATCGTCGGCGGGCTCCACACGGCAGATGATGTCGGCAAACTTGCCACGTCCACCAGTCTGTTTCTTAAACACCTCACGCAGCTCTACAGCCTTGGTGATGGCCTCCTTGTAGCTTACCTGTGGTAAACCCTGGTTGCACTCCACCTTGAACTCACGGCGCAGACGGTCGATGATGATGTCGAGGTGAAGCTCTCCCATACCGCGGATGATGGTCTGGCCTGTCTCGTCGTTGGTCTCCACCTGGAAAGTGGGGTCCTCCTCGGCGAGTTTCTGCAAGCCCACTCCCAAGCGGTCGAGGTCGTTCTGGGTCTTTGGCTCCACGGCGATGCCAATCACTGGCTCGGGGAAGTCCATAGCCTCCAGCACGATGGGACGCTTCTCGTCGCACAGGGTGTCGCCGGTGCGCACGTCCTTGAAGCCCACTCCAGCGCCAATGTCACCGCAGCCTATGGTCTCCATAGGGTTCTGGTGGTTGCTGTGCATCTGGAACAAGCGCGAGATGCGCTCCTTCTTTCCCGACCTCGAGTTGAAGACATAGCTGCCTGCGTCGATTTGACCCGAGTAAACACGGAAGAACACGAGTCGTCCCACGTAGGGGTCGGTGGCAATCTTGAACACGAGGGCGCACATGGGCTCTTCAAAGAGGGGGCGACGTGCCTCCACCTTATCGGGGTCGCCGATAGCGTGACCTGTCACCTCGTCGGCATCTTCGGGGCTGGGCAGATAGGCGCACACTGCGTCGAGCAGGGGTTGCACGCCTTTGTTCTTGAACGAACTGCCGCACAGCATTGGCACGATTTCCATCTGCAAAGTAGCGGTGCGCAGCGCGCTCTTGATGTCGGCCTCGGTGATGGTGGATGGGTCATCGAAGTATTTTGCCATCATGTTCTCGTCAAACTCGGCAATCTTTTCGAGCATCTCATCGCGGTACTGCTGGCACTCGTCGAGCATCTCGGCGGGGATTTCCTCTACTGAGTACTCTGCGCCCATAGTCTCGTCGTGCCAGTATAACGCTTTCATCTTCACCAGGTCAACAACGCCCTTGAAATTCTCCTCTGAGCCGATAGGCAACTCAATGGGGCATGGGTTAGCGCCCAGCACGTCATGCAGCTGGCGGGCAACTTCTAGATAGTTGGCGCCGGCACGGTCCATCTTGTTGACGTAGGCGATGCGTGGCACGTTGTACTTGTCGGCCTGACGCCACACTGTCTCGCTCTGAGGCTCAACGCCTCCCACGGCACAGAAAGTGGCGATGGCACCGTCGAGAACTCTCAGCGAGCGCTCCACCTCTACGGTGAAGTCAACGTGTCCTGGGGTGTCGATTAGGTTGATTTTGAACTTTTTGTCATCATAGTTCCAGAAAGCTGTGGTAGCGGCCGAAGTGATGGTGATGCCTCGCTCCTGTTCCTGGACCATCCAGTCCATAGTAGCTGCACCATCATGCACCTCACCAATCTTGTGGGTAAGGCCGGTGTAGAACAATATGCGCTCCGAAGTAGTGGTCTTACCGGCATCAATGTGAGCCATGATACCGATATTACGCGTCATCTTCAGATTCTCGTCAGCTTTCATCTCTATGATTCCTTTTTCTCAATTAAAACCTGAAGTGAGCAAAAGCACGGTTAGCCTCGGCCATGCGGTGCATGTCCTCTTTGCGCTTGAAGGCGCCACCTTGCTCATTGTAAGCATCCATAATCTCGGCAGCGAGCTTGTCGGCCATAGTCTTGCCGCCACGCTTGCGTGCGAAGTTGATCATGTTCTTCATCGAAATTGATTCCTTGCGATCGGGGCGAATCTCAGTAGGAACCTGGAATGTAGCGCCACCGATACGGCGAGATTTCACCTCTACCTGAGGTGTAATCTTCTCGAGAGCCTCTTTCCAAATCTCAAGAGGTGCTTTCTCAGCATCCTTCATCTTGCCACCCACGAGGTCGAGGGCGCTGTAGAAGATGCGGTAAGAGGTGTTCTTCTTACCATCTAACATCAGGTGATTGACGAATTTCGAAACTCGCACGTCACCGAACTTAGGATCGGGCAAAATGATCCTTTTCTTTGGCTTAGCCTTTCTCATTTTTTTCTTAAATAATTGTAGTTTTTGGCAGCTTGGTTGTTTGCTTCTTTGTTCTTCAACGGCCGACTCTTCGGCCATTTACTCAACCCAAATAAATCAATCCAATAATCAAAAACTAAGTTTCTAAATTTTTTTGTCTTTTTTCTAGTAAAAATTGGTCTGCTTTACTTCTTGGCAGCTTTAGGACGCTTGGCGCCATATTTCGAGCGGCGCTGGGTGCGGCCTGCTACACCGGCAGTGTCGAGTGTGCCGCGAACGATGTGGTAACGTACACCAGGGAGGTCTTTCACACGGCCACCGCGAACCATCACGATGGAGTGCTCTTGAAGGTTGTGTCCCTCACCGGGAATGTAAGAGTTCACCTCTTTACCGTTAGTTAATCTCACGCGTGCAACTTTGCGCATAGCCGAGTTTGGCTTCTTGGGGGTGGTGGTGTAAACACGCACGCACACGCCACGACGCTGTGGGCAAGAATCCAAAGCAGGCGACTTGCTGGTACCCTCCAGTGAAGTGCGACCTTTTCTTACTAATTGCTGAATTGTTGGCATCTTAGTTTAGTTTTACTTTGTTTGAATTTTAAATTATTACTTAGTTTCTAAAATGCCCTTTGGGAATTGCGTAGTCCTATTCATCTCTCACTAAATCAGTGATTTAGCCAAAGTCATAGGACGCTTTTTGCCCAAAAAGCGATGCAAAGTTACTAACTAATTGGCTAATAACCAAATATTTTTAAGCCCGCAAACCCCTCACAAAAGCGTTTTATTATATAATGTAAACTCCCCGAAACCACCTAACTTGGTAGATTTCAGGGAGTTTATAAAAAGTGGCTTTTTTCTTAAAACCCTAAAGATTTAACTTTATTTAACCTTATGCCCTCCTTGTCCTTCTCGCTGAGCAGCCTCTGTGCCGGCTCTATCAGCCAGTCGATGCCCAGGGCGGGGTCGTCATGGGCTATGGTCATCTCGCTCTGGGGGGCATACACGTTATCGACCTTGTACTGGAACTGAGCAACCTCGCTCAGCACCACAAAGCCGTGGGCGAAGCCGCGAGGGATGAAGAGCTGCTCACCACCCTCGTGCGTGAGCTCCACTGCCACATGCTTGCCCCATGTGGGACTGCCCGAGCGCAAATCTACGGCAACGTCGAGCACCCTACCCTGCGACACGCGCACCAGCTTGGCCTGGCTCCATTCTCCGCGCTGCAAGTGCAGGCCTCGCAGCACGCCGTGACTCGAGAGCGACTCATTGTCCTGGACAAAGTTCACTTTGCCCACATGTGCCTCAAACTCCCCCTGCTTCCACGTTTCGTTGAAGTATCCTCGACTGTCGCCGAAGCGCTGTGGCTTGATTAGCCACACTCCCTTGATGTCTAATTCCCGAAATTCCATCTCCTCAATGTTGCGTGCAGCCGTCATTAATCGGCTACACCTATTATTATATATAAGCAGTTTTAAAAATCGATTACCGCTGCAAAGTTACAAAACTTTTTTGAAGGCAAGCGCAGTTTTTCACAATAAAGAAACACACCTTGCGTGAGTGCATCACCATTTTCTAAAAACAGGAAAATGTGGAAAACAACTTTCACCCATTTTACGCATTGCTGAAACTGGTGCCAGCTTATGGAAATGCGGGGCTTACTTTTCGTGAGGCAGACTTCAGCCGAAGGCTGACCTCTGAGTAACCCCCTTTGGCACTTGTGCAGCGAGCTACAGCGAGCGTAACAAGTGTCAAAGGGGGTATTTGACAACTACAAACTTTTCGCCAGCGGCGACCCCTCCCCCTTTGTTTTGCCGGACAATAATGAATTGAGACCACATTAAAAATAAAAGCACACGAATTAAACTAATTACAACGAATTATATTTTGTTAATATTCAGCTTGATGGGTTTGTCTTCTTTTGTTGTTTTAGTTGTTATTCAGTTGTGTGAGTTGTTTATATAACGCTGATATTGAGGTTGTAACCTCATTTTAGAAACTTGAGATTCAGTAGTGCCAAAAGCAAGCAAAACAAATAATTAAAGCCCTTATTTTCAGCAGCAAAAAAAATTAGTTTAATTCGCATAATTCGCCGTTAAAGAATTGCGTAGAAAAAATTAGCAAAATTCGCCGTTTTTTAAAAAAGTGGACTTATGGAAAAAACAACACACCCCACTGTTGTTGCAGTTATGGGTGTGTTGTTTTTGTTGTCACACAGTTGCGTAACCGCTAGCTGTGCCAGCGGCGTCAATTCTGACTCTCCATCATGAAGGTATATACCGCCGTAACGTCGGCGGCGGTGATGTTGCCGTCGCCGGTCTGGTCGCCGTTGACAACGCTGCTGTAGTCGTTGTTGAGCAGCACGTCATAGAGGGCAGTGATGTCGGCAGCGGTCACCACGCCATCGCCATTGACATCGCCTGCCACTGCGCCGGCAGGAATATCAACCCAATTGTCGTTCTCGTTCTTCTTAGGAATCCAGCGCTTGTTGCGGGCGGTGTTAACTTGGGCTGTTGTGATCACGTTGCCCTCTCCACTGCCTCCAAGCACCAAGAAGATGCCAGTGCTTCCTGCCGGAATGGTCCGCAGGCTATTAACAAGAGTTCCCATCGCGCTTTGTTTGATCAGGTTGCCATATATTTCAAGCTTGGTGAGAGAGTTCATGCCCTGAACCGAGAGCGAGCTGAGCTTGTTGTAAGCGCAGCTGAGTTCCACCAAGCCGCTGGGTAGCGAGGGCAGCGAGATGAGCTGGTTGCTCGAGCAGTTGAACTTCGTCACCTGAGCTGGCACGGCTACAAGCGAGGTGAGCTTGTTGTTGGAGCAATCCAGTGTTTTCAACGCTGTGCAACCCGAATAGCTCAGCGTTGTCAGGGCGTTAGAGTAGCAATTGAGCGTGGTGAGCGAGGTGCAGTTGCTCACATCAAGCTGAGTCAAGCTCGTCTTGCCAGTGACGTTCACCGTGGAGAACCGGTTGCCAGAGGCACTCACTACCTGGATGCCATCGGGCAATGCAGGCAACATGGTGAGCTGATTGCCGTAACAATAAAACTTCGTGACAGAGGCGGGCAAAGAAGAGCCTAAAAAAGTGAGAGAGCTATTGTCGCGACATTCAAGATAATTCAATGCCGTGCAGCCCGACACATCAACACTCTCCAGCGCATTGCACTGATAAATAAGTAGTTTAGTTAACGTTTTTGTGCCATTGATATCAAAAATTTTTAATTTATTACGGTTGCCAACTTCAACTTGTGTAAACTTATTGTTGCCACAATACACTTTTTCAATGTTGCTTGTGCCAGCCAGCAACGACGAGATTGACGTGAGTTGGTTACTGGCGCAATCAAGATAGGTGAGAGTACTGGGCAAGGTGGGCAGCGAAGTGAGGTTGTTGCCGAGACACATAAGGGTCACGAGCGAGGACGGCAGACTGGGCAACGAGGTCAAACTATTACCACTACACTTAAGATATGTGAGGGTGCTTGGCAACGATGGCAGCGACGACAGATGGTTATAAGAGCAATCCAGGGTTATTAATCGCGAGAAAAAGCCAATACCTTGCAAGTCGTAGATATTCTTGTCGCACACATTTATGCTAGTGCACGAATTCACATCATTGGTAGTGATATAACCCTTAGGGAACAGGCCTTCGAGGTAGCTGCGGAACCGATCATCAGGGAAATTGCTAGAGTTCAATAACGCCACAAAATTGGGGATATATTCTACGGTGAAAGTGCGGTCGGCATACATAGCTTTTCTAAGGTCTGAAACACTCATCCCAACTAACGGGGCTGTCACATACACGTTAGTTCCACAATCCAGATACGACACATTGGTGCCCACATGAGCGTAGGAAGTGTTGCTATGAGAAAGGAATGTCACTTTTCCCGAAGAAAAATTCACATCATCTAAATTGTATAGGTCTTCTTGTATCGACGAAATTTTGCAGACACCATTAGTCGACAAATCAAAAGTAAGGTCCTCGGAGCCGGCACCACCCTTGATGGCGTGACCATTATTGGTGTGATTGATGTTGAGGGTGCCCGAACCAGTGAGGGTGACATTGCCATCCTGCAACTTGAGAGCAGCATGACCACTGCTCTTGCAGGTCCATGTGGTAGTGCCACTCACGTTGATAGTGCAAGCCTTCTTGCTTTTGCTCAAAATCACATCGGCGCTCTCGATAGTGAAGGAGTTGGTGCCGGTGAAACTGATAGTGATAGGACCGTCAACCTCATCAATGCTGATGCCGTTGTTGCTCGAACCACTCTTAGTGTAAGTGATGTTGTTGATAGTGAGCAATCGAGTGTTGTTGTTCCAGCTGAACGAGCCACCGCCATAGGTCATACTAGTGGTCCCAGTGATTTTTGTGCCGCACACATATATCTTAGTGCCAGCCGTCACCGCCATGGTGACCATCGCCATCACGAAAATCAGTAAAAGTTTCTTCTTCATAATCTCATCTATTTTAACTGGTCAATAATTTATTCTATCTCAATTCTCAAGCGCATCCTGCATCGATTGTGCATTGTCGTGCATTAAATTAATTCCGAGCTTGCGAGGCTTTTTGACACCGCTATGTGCAGCTTTTCGAAAATAGCTGTATCTATGCCTGCCTTCAGTGTTGTTCAAAAAGCTGCCACTTCGTGGCCGAAAAGCCTGCTTACGCAGGAGAAATTAATTGGCGAAGCCTAATCGTGCATAGTGCATTATGCATTGTGCATTAATCAAGCATTGTGCATTAATTAATCAATTACTCAGCAGGATGTTGTAAACCATAGTAACGTCGGCGGCGGTGATGTTGCCGTCGCCGGTCTGGTCGCCGTTGACGATAGCGCTATCATCACTGTTGAGCAGGTAGTTGTAGAGGGCGGTCACGTCGGCACTTGTCACCACGCCATCGCCGTTGACATCGCCAGGCACTACAACGACGGCACCGGGGATGTCAACCCAGCTGCCGTTCTCGTTCTTCTTAGGAATCCAGCGCTTGTCGCGGGCGGTGTTAACCTGAGCAGTTGTGATCTCGTTGCCCTCTCCACTGCCTCCAAGCACCAAGAATGTGCCAGTGCTTCCTGCCGGAATGGTGCGCAGGCTGTTGACAAGCATTCCCATATAGTTCTCCTTGATCTGGTTGTTGTAGATCACCAATCGGGACAGAGAGTTTAGGCCATGAACCGTGAGAGAGCTGAGCTGATTGGCAGCACATTCCAGCTCCTGCAAGCCGCTCGGCAGCGAGGGCAGTGCGGTGAGCTGGTTGGCCGAGCAGTTGAATTTTGTCACCGAGGTTGGTACGGAACCAAGCGAAGTCAACTTATTGTTGGCGCAATCCAGGGTCTTCAACGCCGTGCAGCCACTGTAGTCGAGTGATGTCAAGGCATTAGTGTAGCAGTTGAGCGTGGTCAAGTTAGCATTGTTTTGCACACTGAGAGTTTTAAGTTTCGTCTTTCCTGACACATTGAAATCGCTGAACTTATTGTTTCCACAATACAGAGTTTCAATATTATCAGGCAACAACAGGTAAGTGAGCTGGTTGCCAGTGCAGTCAAGATGGGCCAGCCCGGCAGGCAGCGAGGGCATTGACTGGAGCTGGTTGCCCGAGCAGTTGAGGCTCTGCAGCGACGTGGGCAGTGTCCCCAGCGAGGTGAGCGAGTTGCTGCTGCAATTGAGGGTGGTCAGCGACGAGCAACCACTCACGGTGAGCGAGGTGAGAGCGTTGCTATAGCAATTGAGCGTGGTAATGCTTGAGTTATTGCTGATATCGAGTGTTTTTAGGTTGCTGCGACCTGTCAACGAGACTGTGCCGCTCAATTTGTTGCCCGAGCAGTCGAGGCTCTGCAGCGACGTTGGCAGCGTTCCCAGCGAAGTGAGCTGGTTGCTGGCGCAGTTGAGAGTGGTGAGAGACGAGCAGCCACTCGTGGAGAGTGACGTGAGCTGGTTGCTATGGCAATCCAGTGTCTTCAACACTGTGCAGCCATAACATGTTAGCGAGGTCAAGGCATTATTGTAACATTCCAGCGTGGTAAGCAAGGGGCAATTTTCCACACTAAGCAACGTCAAGCTCGATTTTCCACTGATGGACAGCGTGGTGAACTTATTCTCATAGGCATACACTTCCTGAATGCCGCTGGGCAAGTTGGGAAGCGAGGTGAGCTGATTGCTATGGCAACATAGTACCTTCAAGCTGTTCGGGAGAGTTGGCAGCGAGGTGAGCTGGTTGCTGCCGCAATTGAGCGTGGTCATTGCCGAGCAGCCACTCACGTTGAGCGAAGTGAGCGAATTGCTAAAGCACTCAAGCTCGGTGAGGTTCGGGTTATTGCTGATATCGAGCGATTTTAGGCCGTAGTGATGTGTCAACGTGAATGTGCCGCTAAATTTGTTGCCCGAGCAGTTGAGGCTCTGCAGCGACGTGGGCAGCGTGGGCAGCGAGGTGAGCTGGTTGCTGCTGCAGTTGAGTGTGGTCAGCGACGTGGGCAGCGTGGGCAGCGAGGTGAGCGAGTTGCTGCTGCAATTGAGGGTGGTGAGATAGGTGAGCTTATCCACGCCAGTGAGGCTGCTGATGCTCTTGCCACTCACGTTGAGCGAGGTGAGGTTCTGCAGCTGGCTTGTGGTGAGGTAGCCCTTGGGATAGAGCGCAAGCAATGCGCTGCGGAAGTTGGCATTGGGGAAGTTGTCGCTGTTGATCAGCAACGCATAGTTGTCGCTGATGTAGATATTTTCGCTCGTGATTTGGCTGCCCGACGAGTTGTACACCGAGTTGTTGCTGTAGTAGGCCCCGTAGGGCTCCAGGATGGTGGTGTTGCCCGAGAACGACATCGACACGCTGCTCACGCTCGCATTCGACCCGTTGCCCTCAATGGTGAGGTCGGTGCCGCTCTGCAGATAGGCCGCAAACGAGCTCAGCGCCGACCGCTGATTGCTGTAGGCTGTCACTTTCGCGCCCTGGAAATACACACTGGTCGAGCCGGTGCCGTCGCCCTTGATGGCCTCATAGGCCGACTGGTTGGCCTCAAAACGCATCGTGCCGCTGCCGGTGATGTAGTAGCTGTAGCTTTTCAGGTTGGCACAGATGCGGGCCGAGCTATAAAACAGAGTGCTGCTGCCCGATGCCGCATTAAGGGTGGTGCCTCGCTCGAGCTTCAGCGCATTGTCGGCAGTCCTTATGCTACAGCTACCGCTGAACACTATCTTCAGGTTGTCGCACTTGCGGTTGTGGATGCCATATTTGTCCTGGCCAGTGCGATAGATTGTCATGTTATACAGCGTGAGCGTGTTGCTCGACGCGTTATACACGCCATAGCCGCTGGTGATGTCGCCACCGGTGATGTAGCTGGCATTGTCGCTGTCAACCTCCACACCGGCGATGTTGATTTCATACTTCGTCGCGGCACTCACCGTCATGGATATGGTGGCAATGAGTAATAGGAGTAAGACTTTCTTGTTCATAACTGTAATATTTTGAGGTTAATTAAAAAATGATTTCAATCTATTGGGTCATCATCACGGTATAGACTGCTGTAACGTCGGCGGCGGTGATGTTGCCGTCGCCGGTCTGATCCTTCTCACTTAGCAACATTTCGGAGGGGTCTATCACCCAGTCGATGCCCAAATCGGGGTCATCGAAGGCTATTGTCATTTCGCTTTGGGGGGCATACACGTTATCGACCTTATACTGGAACTGAGCAACCTCGCTCAGCACCACAAAGCCGTGGGCGAAGCCGCGAGGGATGAAGAGCTGCTCACCACCCTCGTGCGTGAGCTCCACTGCCACATGCTTGCCCCATGTGGGACTGCCCGAGCGCAAATCTACGGCAACGTCGAGCACCCTACCCTGCGACACGCGCACCAGCTTGGCCTGGCTCCATTCTCCGCGCTGCAAGTGCAGGCCTCGCAGCACGCCGTGACTCGAGAGCGACTCATTGTCCTGGACAAAGTTCACTTTGCCCACATGTGCCTCAAACTCCCCCTGCTTCCACGTTTCGTTGAAGTATCCTCGACTGTCGCCGAAGCGCTGTGGCTTGATTAGCCACACACCCTTGATTTCAAGTTCCCGAAATTCCATTTCTCGTTTACACCTTATTATATATTATATCGCTGTATTATATATTTCTCGCTGCATTATATATCCCTGTCCCGCTTGTTGCGTTATCAACGCAACAAGACAAGACGCTATTTTGTGCACAAAATTAGTAAAAATTATTCGTTTATAATGAAAAAAACGCTACTTTTGCAGCCTAAAAATCTCAAAACTCACACACTATGAGCAATATTATATTCTTCGACGACAACGAGGTGCGCAAAAACCTGCTGCCTCTCACCTACACCCGCCCTACTGCAATGCTGCGGTGCGGCATCACCACCATCGCCAGCAAGTGGAAAGCCGCTATTGGCGACGAGAAGATGACCTACTCGTTTCTCACCACCCCCTATCTGAAGAAAAAGTTTCCTCTCATCGCACGGCGTGCCAACCTGATGATTGCCGGCCATGTGCTGCCCAATGCCGCGCTGGTGCAGCAGGTGCTCGCCCTCAAGAGCGGCGAGGCGCTGATGCTCGGCGAGGAGCTGATAGCCTTCCGTGGCGCGGCACGCGACTTCGACAACCGCCACTTCACCCATGTGACACACCCCACCACTAAGCCCATCATGCTGCACTACCCCTACGACATCTTTGAGCAGAACGCCGCGGCCATGGAGCTCGACTTTGAGCGTCTCACCGCCGGCCGCAAGTCGCAGCCCATCTCCAAGTCGTGTACCGTCATTGGCGACAAGCAGAGGATATTCATCGAGCCGGGGGCTAAGGTGGAGGGAGCATTTCTCAACACCACCGAGGGGCACATCTACATTGGCGCCGACGCCGAGGTGATGGAGGGCGCATGCATCAGGGCACCATTTGCCGCTTGCCGCCATGCCGTGGCTAAGATGGGCTGCAAAATCTATGGCGCTACCACCTTCGGACCCTATTGCAAGGTGGGCGGCGAGGTGGCCAACGTGGTGATGCAGGGCTACAGCAACAAGGCGCATGACGGGTTCTTAGGCAATGCCGTGATTGGAGAGTGGTGCAACATTGGCGGCGGCACCACAGCCAGCAACCTCAAGAACGACTACAGCGAGGTGAAGCTGTGGAACTACGCCAGCAAGCGATTCATGCGCACCGGGCGGCAGTTCTGCGGACTGATCATGGGCGACCACTGCAAGACGGGCGTCAACTGCATGATAAACACCGGCACGGTGATGGGTGTGGGCGTGAACCTGCACGGAGCGGGATTCCCACGGCCCTTCGTGGGGTCGTTCCTCGAGGGCAGCGACATGGCGGGCTTCAAGAACGTGAAGCTCGACGCCTTCTTCGCCACTGCCGAGCGCGTGATGTCGCGACGCGGCATAACACTCACCGACGCCGACCGCACCATCTACGAGGCAATCTACAACCTCCGCGACAAGTACAAGTAACTATGAAGTAGGAAGTAGGAAGGAAGAAGTAAGAAGTAGAGAAAAAACAATTATAAATCACACAGATATGGAGGATGACATTAAAATCATCAAATCAAAAAAATTTGCTTATAGAATAATAAAGCTTTACCAATATCTTAATGGCAAGAATATTGAGGACATTAGAAGGCAAGTTCTTCGTAGTGGAACATCAATAGGAGCAAATATAGCCGAGTCTGTGTTCTCAGAAAGTAAAATAGATTTTAAGCATAAAATCTCAATCGCTCTTAAAGAAGCAAATGAAACACTATATTGGATTGATATATTATTCTATGGAGAATATATCTCAAAAAACCTATATGAATCGATTAAAAATGATTGTGTTGAGTTAATTTTAATCTTGTCATCTATAATTAAAACTATCAAAGACGGCAACGACTAAAACTTGTATTTCCTTCCTACTTCTTACTTCCTACTTCTTACTTCTTACTTCTTACTTCCTACTTCTTACTTCTTACTTCCTACTTTTTACTTCCTACTTTTTTAGAACTCCATTCCTAGCGACACATAGAAGTGGACTCGATGGGTGTGGCTGTTCCAGCCCAGCGAGCAGCCCAGCGGGCCGGCGAAACCGCTGTCGTAGGAATATCCCAGCTGCACACCCCATAGCGGCGTGCGGTCGAAAATCTTGCCCAGGTCATTATTATGCTCGGCCACTGAGCCGTCGAGCAGCAAGAAATGGCGGCCCGTGATGCGCTGCTGCACGCGCAGCGAGGCGCTGACGAACTTGCTGTCGAAGAACTCGGCGTGACCAAACCCCGCCTGTGGCAGTTGCTGGCGGAAATACTTGCCACGCATCATGCCACCCGCCACATTGGCGGCAGTGATGGGCAGGTCGTCGCCAAAGAGCAGCCGCCCCTGCACCTGCGGGCGCAGGTGGGTGCTGGGCGTGAGGGCAAAGGTAAGCTGCCACATCGCCGTCACGGCATGGATGCCGGCATGGCCCTTCCACTGCGCGAAGTTGTCGGTCACATACTCATATCGTGCCTCGGCACGCAAGCCACGACGCGTGAAGTAGCTCCGGTCCTCATTGTTGTAGCGCAAGCCCACATGATAGTTGAAGTAATGCTCATTAACAGGAAACGTGATGGTGCTGTGCTCGTTCCACATGCCCTTGAAGAAGTGGTAGTGCTCCCACCCCACCCCAATCTCGAAGTCAAAGTTCATCTCATCGAGCTGCAGCAGTTTCACGTTAGCGTTCTGATAGATGAGCGAGAGGTTATTGCTGCGATGCCCCTGGGTGAAGAGGTCAAAATATTTATACCAGAACTCATAGCTCACGCCCATCTTGCGGAAGGTGCGAGGCTCTATGTCAAAGCCCAGGCGCAGCATCGAGCGCAGTCCCAGGCGTGCCACCAGGTCGAGCTCCTTGTCAACCTTGCCGCCCATGAAATAGCGACCCCTGAGCTTTAGGCACACAAGGTCCTCGGTGTCGAAGCGCGCACCCAGCGACGCTTCTATAGTGTCGTCATTATGCACATCGATAAGCCCCTCCTCCTCGTCGTCGAGGCTGGCAGGCAGCGTGCTCATGTCGCGCAGATGCATGGTGTAGTCGCCATTAGGGTCAGCGCCCGCCAGCACCTTCAACGTCAAGATAGAGTCGAGCTTCTCGCGAGTGGCCTTCTCGCCGCGCATCATCAGCGAGTCGAGAGCCTTACGGCTGAAGCTGCCACTGGTGTAGCCGCGCACCGGCACCTTGATGAGCACGTCGCAATATTTCTCGTTCTCACGGGCACGGCGGCTCACATCGCTGCCCGCCGAGCGCTCCATCACGTCCATGAGCTTGCGATACTGCACGTCGGCACCCAAGCCAAGCTCAAACTTCACGCCTATCACAATGTCGGCACCCAGCTTGCGCGCCACATCGGCAGGGAAGTTGTTTTTCGCGCCACCATCCACAAGCACCATGTCGTCGATGTGCATGGGAGTGAACACTCCCGGTATCGACATGCTCGCCCTGATGCTCTTCACCAGGTAGCCGCTAGTGATATCCACCTCGCTGTCGGTCACCAGGTCGGTGGCCACGCAGGCAAACTGGCGCGGCAGGTCGGTGAGGAAGTTGATACTGTCGGTGTGGCCATGCAGGTAGTGAGCAAAAGCCCGCTGCACATTAGTGCCACGAATCACGCCGCCGGGCTGCGGGTCGATACCCGACCCCACATAGAAGTCACGGCCATAGATATAGGTGTTGCGAGCATGGCGGTCGCTGAGCGTGAGGCGGCTCTGGTCGTCGCGGTCAAGGAAAAGCTCGGTCCAGTCCATGGTGCGCAACATCGTGGCGATGTCGGCACTGTTGTAGCCCACGCTATATAGCGCGCCCACTATGCTGCCCATGCTGGTGCCCACCACCATATCCACGGGGAAGCCCGCCTCCTCAATCACCTTGAGAGCACCCACATGAATGGCACCCAGGGCGCCACCGCCACTGAGCACCACCGCCACCTTCTTGCGCTGGCCAGAGTTGAGATTAGCAACTTGCGATTTCACGCTATCGGGCTCAGTGACTTGCGCCACAGCGGGCAACATCATGAGCCATGCAAGCAATATAAAAAATAATTTCTTCTCCATGGGGTCGCAAAATTACATAATAATTCACTTCTCACCAAAAATTACCACATTTTACTCAAGAAATGCGATTACGCGAGACAAAGCTTAACCTCACTTAAAGCCTTGCGAGAGTGAGCATTCTATCAAAAAACAGTGGCGGAGGGCACTGCTGCTGTCGCAGTTCTTCTCCGCCACTTTTTAGCGTGACTAATTTTTTAAAAAGATGTTACTTCGCCTCGGCCTCGGCGGGCTTGAGCTTGAAGCTGTCGAGCATACCCTTGATGACGGGGTCCTTGATGTCGTAGCCAAACACCTCGATGGTGATACTGCCCTCGGGGGTGAGGGGTGCTGACAGGTGGGTGAGAGGACAATTTGTTGACTTCTCGGCGGGCTTCACGAGCTTGGCAAACTTCATGCCGCCTATTGTTTCCTGACCCTTTACAGGATTATCAACCTTAAACGCGCTCTTGAAGGTGTTTTGAGACTGCTCCACGGTGTTGCTCTTGTAGGGATAAGAGTTGATTTTCACTTCAGTGATGCCAAACACGCCCTGTGGTCTCTCGAGAGGTTGCAGACGCACATAGGAGCCACTCTTTTGAGAGCTGCCCTTGTTCTCGCCAGCAACGTACCACCCTTCGGGCACATCTACTGTCCAAGAGGGGTTGTCGATGGTCACAGGACCCTTGATGGTGTCTTTCTCGGCCTTGGCCTCAGTTTTCTCGGCATCCTTAGCCTCGCCACTGCCGCTCACACTGCCGCTGATGCTGTCACTGCCACTAGTGCTGCCGCTGGTGGTTCCATTGCCTGTGCAGGACGCCATGAGGCCTGCAACGGCAAGCATTAAAAATAACTTTTTCATAAATCGAATCTTCTTGTTAATTACTTAATAGTTATTGCATTGATAATCTCGTTGAGGTTTTTGAGAAGAACTTCCTTGAGTTCGGCCTTTTCCATTGTGGTGCCGCCAGGTGACACACTTATGGTAACAAAACCGTCGCCCTGAGGAACGATAGCCTCATATTCGGTATCTTTCTCTTTGAAGAAAACCTTGTAGGTCTTGCCGCCGGCAGTGATGTCATCAACGGGCTTGAAACCATTGTCAGTCAAGTTGGCGGTAATCTTGTCAAGGTCGTAAGAGTCAAAGCCAAGCACAGCGGTAGTGAAGGGGTTTTCACGCAACCTCAAGTTACAAGAATTTCCTCCCACAACACGACTTGTAGGTTTCCATGTTTCAGGCACTTTGAGATTGTAGGCATTAGCGTCAAGCTCCTTCTGCTCCTCGATAGGCACTTCCTCTTCCTGAGCTTGAGAGGCCGACTGCTCCACCGAGGCGCCACTGGCTTTAGACGCGCTTTCACTTGTGCTACCACTGGTGGTTCCATTGCCTGTGCAGGACGCCATGAGGCCTGCAACGGCAAGCATTAAAAATAACTTTTTCATAAATAGAAATGTTTAAAAATTAGATGAGTTAATAAAAATTGTATTTCGGGGATCGGAGGTCGGGGATCGGAGGTCGGGGATCGGGGATCGGGGATCGGGGATCGGGAATCGGGGATCGGGGGATCGGGGGTCAATCCACCATTCACCATCAACGATCCACCATCCCCCATCTTCGATCCCCCATCCTCCTTTAGCTTCCCAGCATGATGTTATACACTATGGTAACATCGGCGGCTGTGATGTTGCCGTCGCCGTTCTGGTCGCCGTTCACCAGGGCGCTAGCATCATTGTTGAGCAAGTAGTTGTAGAGTGCTGTCACGTCGCCGGCTGTCACGCTTCCGTCACCGTTCACGTCGCCGGGAACGGCAGTTGAGATCTTGGCTATCTCGACATTCTTAGCAAGCGCGCCATTTGCATCAACAACTCCACTATTGGCAACAAACGAACCGCCCACTGGCTTGATAATGCCTATATTATCATTCATGATAAGATCTTGCAAATCAATCATCGCACCAGTACCGCTCATGGTGCAACTTGCCTCCAAATGAGCATTGCCGCTAACTGAGACAACTCCGCCTACGCCTGAGGTGAGGGTACTACCCTGGAGTGCATAATTCACGCCAAATACATGAACTTTCACGTTTTCGGTGAAATTCAGTGTGGATGAACGCAGCTCGACGCCATTGCCACCAGTTCCAAGTGGCGAAGTTAAATACAACTCACCATCGCCGGTGAATGTTGTTGTGCATGAGTTTAGACGCAAACACAAACCATTGCTGCTATAATTATATATGTAGTTGGTGCCAATCAGGTTGATTTTCAGTCCGTGAATATCACTGATTATAATAACATTGTGTGTTGCATCCTCGATGTACACGTTGTTCATCGTGAGCACGTTGGTGGTGGGGTCGTAGCTCATGGTGCCATCGCCCAGGATGTCGCCGCAGTTGGTGCTGGTCACCGAGTCACCAAGCACTACGAGGTCATATCTCTCCCCGTCGGGAGTGCTGGAGTACAGGTCAATGCCCACGGTATTTAAGTCATTGGTCGCAGTCCTGGCAATTCTCACGTAGGCCTCAGCATTGTTAAAGGCGTGAGGGTAATACATGATCCTGTTAAATTGATTGTTAGCACCATCGAGGATGTAGTCGCTGTTACTGCTGCTGTTACTCAGGTTTCCACCCTCAGCCATGGGCATGATGAGGTTGGTAACATCACTCCACGACTGCGCGCCCTGGATGTCGCTTGTGCTTTTTGCGACCTTCAGCGGCACATAGTCGCTGGCCAAGTTATCAACCAGCACGCCGCGGCCGTTGCTTTCCTTGCCGCAGTTCCTGAACACGTTGCCGTTCACCTTCTGGGTGGTGAACACCTTGCGGGCGGCATTATAGCCAGTGACGGCATAGAAGTCGCAAGCCGCCTGCATGCTCAGGTGCTCGGGGCAGCTGATGAGCTGCGGGCCGCCGGTGTTGCGCAGGTAGGGATGCGTGTAGTACTCGGTTTTCCCGGCGCTGCTGGTCCAGTTGGGCATCGCGTCCAGGCGCGCGGCAAGCATATTGAGCGGAACGTAGATCATGGTGCGAGGGGTGGATGTGCCCACATAGAGGGCATCGTCTTCCCAAGTCTCATCGTGAGTGTAGATGGCCGAGATGTTGTCGCAGACGAAGAACGCACGGCGGCCTATCTTTCGCAACGTCTCAGGCAGAATGATTGTGCCTGAGAGCGCCGCGCAATTTTGGAAGGCACACTCGCCAAGCTGGGTAACACCATGGCTGACGAGGAAGCCTATGTTGTTGAGTCTTGTGCAATTCATGAAGGCATAGCGAGGAATCACCTTGCTGGGGAAATCGGTGGCAATTTGCACTGCCTGCACATTAGAGCCGGCGAAGCAGCTGTCGCCCAGTGCCGTGCAGTTATAGATGCGGGTCCAGCCGTCGTAGCAAATTTGGTTGATGTTCACCTGGCTCAGGCCGGTGGCGTAGGCAGGGCTATACACCAGTTTCGATGTCTGGCCGTCACTGTTCACAGTGAAATACTTGCTGTTGCAGTAGATGTCGTAGGCACCGGCCTGCACGCTGGCGGCCTTCGACATCACGCGGCTGTTGTTCTTGAACTGCTGCACGTAGCCCACGGGCACATACAGGTTGAAGCCCGAGGGCACATAACCGGTCTCAGTTTCTCCTAATTGCCCCCAGTTGCGGAAGAGTCCGTCGGGGTCGGTGCGGTTGTAGTACAGGTGCTGCAAGTGAGTCATGCCGCTGAGTGCGCGGTGCAGCTTTGTGGTGCTCGAAGGTATCGTCAGCGAGGTGATATTGGTTCCGCTGAAGGCTTGATAGCCTATCTCTTGAAGGCCGTAAGGCAGTTCAATCTGCGAGATGGGTGTATTGTAGAAGCAGCGAATGGGGATGCGCGTAATCTTCGACGACAGGCGCACGCTCGTGAGCGCCGTGCAACCCTCAAACTGGCTGCCCGAGCGACGATAGACTTCGGTATCGGACTCGTTTCCTGCGTAACCCGCAATAACGCCGCTGAGCGCTGTAACCGTCTCGGGGATGGTAACGCTTGTGATAGCCGTGTTATTCCTGAAGGCTTGGCGGTTGACGCTGGTCACGGTGTAGGTAGTGCCTTCATAGGTGATGGTCATCGGGATGCTGATGGCTCCGCTCAACTGACTGGTGGGGAAGATGTAGCCACACTCGCCACGCACCACCGACGCGGTGCCATGCTCCTTGTCAAGGGTGTAGGGCAGTCCACCCACCACCACGTCGTAGGCACCCACTTTCACGTTGCTGAACTCGCGGAAGATGTCGCGGTTGTAATCACCGGCATAGGTCTCGTGGGTCCAGTTCTGGTCCCAGTAGCTGTCGCCGGCTGCCACCCACAGCGTGCAGCTGCTACGAGGCACATCATACCACAATGCATTAGAGTAGCCAATCGGATTAATGCTATTGATAGCTAAGTTCTTCAGTCCTGAGCATCCATAGAACATACTACTCCCAAAGTCGGGCTCATACGAACTGGGAATGCGAATGTTTTCTATCGCAGTTGAATATTGAAACGCAGTTTGTCCTATGGTCGTAACACCAAAGGGGATATCTATAGTCAGTCCATTGCCCTTCGTCATGCCACTAAATGCATAATAACCAATTTTCAATAAAGTGTGTGGCAGTGCCGGAACCGAGGTGATGCCGGGAGGGCATTTTACAAGAGTGGTCAAATCCTTATTGTAGAGGATGCCGTTTTGTGCGGCATACTTCGTGTTACCCGAAGCTACAGAGAAGCTTGCAAAATTAGAGCAATCATCTAACGAACAAGGATCAAAATTTGTTAAGGTTTCGGGAAATGACATTGAGGTTATCCCGGAGTTTTTAAACACCCGATATTGTATTTCCTTTACCCCCGACCCGAGGGTGAGATTAGTGAGATTTTGACAATCTGTGAAAGCATAATGGTCAAATGTCTCGGCATTGGTGTTCACGGTGGTGAGCGTTGGCACGTTGGCAAACGCTCTCCCGCCTATTCTGCTGCCGGCGGGAGCGCTGGTCCAGGTGAACGACTCCACAGTGCTCTTGTTCATGAACGCGCTGTCGGCCACGGCGGTGATGTTGTAGGTGCGGCCGTCGTCAAGGGTGCCGTTGCTGGGCACGTGTATGGCGCTGCTGCTGGTGGAGCAATCCACGAGCATCATCGCGCCTGGGGTGCTGCCGGTAGCCATTTCGGTCACCACATAGTAGCCGTTGTAGCCCGACCGCTGGTAGTCGTAGGCCATGTTGCCCATCTGAATCCAGTAATCCACCTGGCCGGCCACAGTGCTGTTGCCGTGGAAGGCGTTGTAGGCACGATAGGTCGATACAATAAAGGTAATCTGCTTGCCACTGTGGCCCGTTAATGCCGACGCGCTGAACGTGGCGGGCACGCTCTGGCCGGCCATCGCCACCACGATGGGGTTGCCGCTCGAGCCGGCACCGCTCACAATCTGGCTGCCCATGTAGTTGATGGAGCTGGGCAGGCGCAGGTTGGTGAGCGCGGTGCAGTTGGCAAACGCCTGCTGACCCACTCGGGTGCAGCCATAGTTCACATACACGCGCTGCAACGTGGTGTTGCTGGCAAACGCCATCGAGCCGATGCGAGTTTGATACACGGTGCCGTTGTAGGTCACGAAACCGGGTATGGTGATGGTCGTCAGCGACGACGCACTGCTGGTCAAGCCGGTCACCTCGGCCTCGCCATAACTTATGCGGAACTTGAAGTTACCGCTCTCGAACGATTGCGCCCAGGCTACCGTAGTGCCCAGCAGCGCCATCGCCACTACCAGTAGGTAAAGAATTTTTTTCATAGTCTCTAAATATTAGTTAATAAATTGTATTATTGTGCATTATGAATTGTGCATTATGCATTGTGCATTATGAATTGTGCATTATGCATTGTGCATTATGAATTGTGCATTATGCATTGATTAAGCATTGCTTTAGTTTCCCAGCAGGATGTTATAAACCGCCGTCACGTCGCCGGCGGTGATTTCGCCGTCACCAGTTTGGTCGCCATTGACGAGGTGGGTGGTGGCGTTGTTGAGCAAGTAGTCGTAGAGGGCGGTCACATCGGCGGCAGTTACCTCGCCATCACCGTTCACATCGCCGGGAACTGCCACCGACTTCGCTATCACAAGCCATGTGTTCTTGAGAATGTTACCATCGCCATCCATCATTGTCCAGCCTTCCATGTGGGCGCCTTCCGGTTCCACAATTTGCAAGCCATCATTCAGTGTGAGACCATTCACATTATAAAGGCAGGATTTTGTGCCATAACCTTTCACGCGAGTCATGGCATTTGATATCGTTATGCCGGCATAGTTATAGGCCGAGTAAGCGTACGTGCCTTTGGAGCTCAGCTGAACTCCGCCTGTTATTGTCAGCAAGCTGCAAGTGTACACGCCGGTCTGACCCACATCTATCGTGAGCGACCCACCGCCGGTGATGGTGGTCTTAGCATTGTTGCCAACGCTAATTCCTCTAAGCACATTTGGACCAATGTAATTCTCGCCATTGACCACTATCTGCAGGCCGTCAATTTCATTTTTTATAAAATAGTCATTGAAACTCTCGTTGTAATTCACATTGTTAAGAATCAGCTTATTGCCCACAGGGTCGTAGGTCACGGTGCCGTCGCCCAAGATGTCGGCGCAATTACTGCTTGTCACCTGAATGCCTTTCACATAGAGGTTGTAGGACACATTTTCCTCAATGATGGTGCCAAAGTCCTTCCATTGATCGGCTGCGGCATAGGCTGCCTTCATGCCCGGTGGCACCACCAGGGTGACCGTGCTCTGGTCAATGCCGTCCCACACGTTGCTGCCCAATGTGGGAAGCGTTGTCATGTGAACAACGAGGCGCTGCAAGCCAGTAGTGCCAGCCATTGCCCTCTTACCTATCTTGGTGATTGTTTTAGGAAGTTCAATCGACGTAATCCCAGTATTGTCGGCAAAAGCTTCGGGGTCAATAACGCCAACACCAAGGCCATTTAAGTCCTCAGGAACAACAACTTCACCCACAGGTGGTAACAAGTAATTTTCAACTGCCGGATGTGGATTGTAATTTCCTCGGTAAGTACCTTTAACGAGTGCAATTGTCGAAGAACTTGGCTCTCGCAAAATACGATAACGAAGTCCGTCAAACACCCAGTCATAACCACCAACTAAAACAGAAGTTTGGGTGGAAGAGAATAATTGTTTATATTCATTAATGGCATCATAAGGACAAAACACCGATATCAATTCAGATGAATTAGAGCCGCTGTTAAATAGTGCAGTCAAATCAGTGGATGAAAGTTGTGGAGGATATATGTTACCGAAATTTATTGCATGTATTTTCTCAATTCCATTAAAAGCCCTTTTTCCATAAGAGCTTCCCCATTCAACACATGATGATGAGAAATGCAATGCTCCTATATAAGCTCCAACGAAGGCTTCATCACCCACCTTATTTACTCTTGGGAAATCCAGTACTCCATTCAAGCCTTGAGCACCTCTAATACTCTGGAAATCTCTGAATGCATAATTGGCTATCTCAGTGGCATTTTCATATATTTTAGGATAGTGGTCAATGTTAGGCGGACATCGTATTATCGTTGATGTGTAGGAAGAATAGTAAATATTATATTTTGCTTGATATAAAACACTATCATAAGTGAAAAAATTCTCACCAACTGCACTTCGCGATTTTATCTCTTTCAATTTCTTGCAATACAGAAAAGGATCACGATATCCCCATTTATCACTATTTCCCCATTCTCTTAGGCTTGCTGGTAATGTAATTGTAGTTAATTCAGAGCAATCTTCAAAAGCATAAGATTCAATAGCCACAACACCTTCGCCAAAATTTAATGATGTTAAATTATGACAGGCATAAAAACAGCTTGCAGCAATTGTGTCGCAATCAATATTTATCGTTGTAAGAGTATTGTTAACTATGTTACCACTTGCAAATATAAATGAACCTATTTTGCTTCCATCGGGTGCACCGGTCCAGGTTAGAGTTTTGATGACAATCGGCAATACATTGAAGCTGCTTGATAAAAACGCATAGTCGGCAATCTCCATGCATCGATAGCCGTGAGTGAAGTCGGTTGCCCCATAGTCGTCAAGGTATATCATCGAGCTTCGCACCACCACGTCCTCGTTAGTCGAGCCCACAAGCATCATGGTGCCATCAGCCATGTCGGTCGCCGCCTTGGTGACAACGTAGGACGTGCCATTTCCGTCAAAGTAGTCATTGGCTAAAGCCGCATTTTGTTTTATCGCCTTGAAGCCCATGCCCTGTATCAGGGAATTGCTACTGAAGGCATTATAAGCGGCACGGGTCGAGAGCCCGAGGTCCACACCATTCGTTGACAACGCGCCCACAAAGGCGTTGCTATACATGTTTGCTTCATCAAGCGGCTCCTGACCTGCCATGGCAACAAGAATGGAATTGCTGTTCTTGCCCGAATTCAAAATCAAGCCACCACCCAGGTAGGTCACGCTGCTGGGAATGCGAAGCTGCTGCAGGTTGTTGCAGCTCGAGAAGGCATAGTTGTCGATGCGCTGGCAGCCGTAGTGGATGATTATATCACTGGCCTTGCAGCCTTGAAAGGCCGACGTCCTGATTCGAGTGGGCCACACCAGACCATTGTAATGGATGAAGCCGGGGATCTCGAGCGTCGACAGGTTCATCGACTGCGCAGCGGTTGTCAAACCGGTAATCACGGCTTGGCCGCCACTGACTTCAAAATTGAAATAGCCTTGCACGGCAGCACGTGCGCCCACGAGTGCCATCGCAGCAACTATCAACATTAAAAATTTCTTCATAGCTATCGAGTTTTATTTTATTCTTTAATTTCAAAATTGTGAGCCACCTCCACATTGCGCATTATGCATTATGCATCGTGCATTGTGCATTGATCAATTGCCCAGCAGGATGTTATACACTATGGTAACATCGGCGGCTGTGATGTTGCCGTCGCCGTTCTGGTCGCCGTTCACAATAGCGCTATCATCATTGTTGAGCAAGTAGTTGTAGAGTGCTGTCACGTCGCCGGCTGTCACGTTTCCGTCGCCATTCACATCGCCGGGAACACCTTGACCACCGGTTGCCACAATCTCAAGTTCACCCCACCACATGCTGGTGCTGCCGGGGGCAACTATTTCTTCGCCATCGCTGTAGCCACCTTCAGGCTTGGTCACCTTGCAGTTGCGCAGCACCAGCGAGGGGATCGTTTGGATGAATCCGTTGCCTATGTAGATATTGGCATTGTCGATCGTCAATCCCACATCATAGTCCTCGTTCTGAATCATTCCACTATTGGGATTGGGCATCCTGATTGTGCAATCTTTTATGGTGGTGCTCACCACACTCAATGACTTGGTGAAATAGCCTATGCTCAATGCGTTCATGATGAGCGTGCCGTCACCTTCAATCACCACGCCATCGCTCTCCTCAAGCCAGATGCCGTAGGTGTACTGCTGCGATGACATTGTGTTTGTTCCCTGCAAGTTGATGTGAAGGCCCGCAATTTTCGACCTTATGCACTGTGTCGCGCTGTTGATGGTGGCGTTATTGAGCGTTAGCTTATTGGCCACAGGGTCGTAGGTCACGGTGCCGTCGCCCAGGATGTCGCCACAGTTGGCGCTGGTAACCTGCACACCGCCCACTGTCAAATCGTAGGTCTTAGGACCAACTTCTACCGTAGTGCCGGCAACCAGGTTGCCATTAGTGTCAACAACGCCGTGAGCCGAGTCGCTCCATGTTGCACCCTCAGGGGCAACGATAGTATAATTGTTAAGGTTGAAAGCCTTGAGCTGGGCCACGCTGGCTGTGTTACCATTCGACAGCAACTTTCCGCCCTCCATGTTGAATGTGCCATTATAAACTGTTGTGGGGCTTGTAACCTTTGAGCCCATGATGCCAAATGTGGCACCTTGAGCATCTAGCGTGCCATTCTTAACAGTGAGGGCGTTGTCGCACGTGAGCCACACCGCCGCTCCCTGCAATGAGCGCAGGCGCAGGGTGCGGGTGGCAGCATCGGGTTCATAGGTAGCGGGAGCATTAAGTTTCAAGACCGTTCCGGCATAACCCACATTGTTCAGATTGGTGCCTGTCGACTTGATTTTAAGACCGTCGATATTGCTCTCGATTAGTGGAACAGCTGTGTTGGTGCAATTCACTATGTTGCTACCGAAGCTGTTGAATGTGAGTGTCTTATAACCATCAAACTGTATGGCATTGGCAAACGAGTTGTCGCCAAACAGCTCACTCATGTGGCTCACCAGATAGTCGGTGATGGCCGCGCCCAGGATCTTGATACCGTATGTGTTGCCCACCCAGCCTATCTCGGCACTTGTGGCTTCGCTATTATCAGCAGCGCAAACGTAATAGGAGTAGCCGGCTTGCCGAATTGTCTCGCCGTGGCGGAAACCATAGTTGTCGCCACCCGAAGTGAATCGATACTTTATTGGGGGCACATCATCACCGGCGCCACTACCAAAACTTATAGCACCTTGAGTTCCTGAGAATTTTGTCACTCCTGACTCATAATTAATCTGTCCAAAGTCACCATAGAAGCCATAACCATTGCTGGCATTGATAGTGAGCAGGGCAGGATCGTTAGGACCAGGGTTTATGTTACCATTGGTAATGGTGAATGTGTAATTGCCACTGCCATTGCCGGCATAAAGCATCGCTATGTTGTGATAAATGCCATTGCGAGTATTAATGGTCAAGTGAGCACCATTATAGAGCCGCAACTTCATGTTGGCCTTGTTGTTATCGATTCCAACCCTTGTATCGCCACCAAATGTGTTGTTACCTGAAAAAGTAACAAGAAGATTATTAATTCCAGGTGCATATACGCTGCCATCAACGTTGTGATTTCCATTTCTCACTATCGCTGAAGAATAAGGACCAATATTATATTCTATATTGGCATTATAGAATTCGAGATCAGCGTTATCAGGAAGGTATTGTACTGTGCCACTCTTTAAATAGCCTAAGTTTGTCAGTATAGTGGTGAGCTTCGACGCATTGTCGGCATCGACCTGAACACCGCACACATACAGGGGATATTGCTCAGGACCAACGGTAAAGGTTTTTACCGAATTGCCACTACTATTACACATTGTGTACATGTAATCATCTTCACCTATATGACCATTCTCGGGATCTATCACTTTTCGCTTGTTACTTAGGTTCATCGCCGTGATGCCTTCATGCATGCAAGCATACACTGTTCCTGTGGCTTTAAACGTGCCATGGCCGAGCATGTATTGAAATGTGGTGCTGCCCAGGCTGCGCACACCGGTGAATCCGTCACACACGATGGTTGGCGTGCAACTCTCGGTTAGAGTGGTCACCGACACTCCACTGCGATTAGCCGCTGTGATGCCGGCACCGGTGCTGCTGCCGCCGTGCAGCTCAAGAGTGCCATTGCCACTAAATTCAAGTCTGGCGAAATCGCTACAAGCTGTGCCGCCCATGTAGATAGCCGAGCCACCTGAATTAGTGTTGGTGACACTATTTGTACCATTCAAGACTATTTCTAACTGGTCAAGATCGATGTAAGAGCCTAGGCTTCCATTCACGCCCGCCCAAATGACGCCGGTGTTTTTGTTGTAACTCAGCACTGCATTGGTGAGGATTAGTTTCCCTGTGTGATAATCACCTTGCCAGTCGTGTTGAAACTCAACGGTGCCACTCTGGAGCACGCCATTGCTCTGCAGTTGGCTTGTCAAGGTTGACGATGAAGCAGTGTTAAGGGTGTTGAGCTGAACACCGCCAATGAACATCGCAAAGTAATCTGTTGCGCCGGCACTCATTGCCATCAGCACAAATAGAAGTGAGGTTAACAGTTTTCTCATAATTTATACTGTTTTTGAATAATAATCTCGCGTGAGTCTTGTGCCTGCGATGCATCGCCCGCTTGAGCGTGCTTATGGTCTTGCTCGTGGGCGTGCTTGTGCTCTTGCTCGGCAAATTTGCGCTCAATCATGCGCTCAAGCTTCTTCTCCACCTGCGAATCCACATAGGCTTCAAGCTCGAGCAAGTGGTCGAGATAGTCCATCGCATAACGCATGGCAGCATCGTTATATTTTTTCTTTTCGGGCATCAAAAAAAAGTGCTAATTTCACAACTGCAAAATTAGCACTCCCACCCATTTGGGCTGTTATCATTTCGTCAAATTATATTATCATTTCGTTAAAAAAGCGGCATTTACAGGGCTTTACAATCAATTTGTTATGAGTTATAGTCGAAATATTACGTTAGCCCCTTTATCGCTGTGCAGCATATTGCGACGGGGTGATGCCAAAGGTGTTCTTGAAGGCGCGCGTGAAATTTGGGGTGTCGTTATAGGCACACAGTCGCGCCACGTCGGCGACATTGAGCTCGGGATGGTTGTCGAGCAAGTGCCGTGCCCTGCGCATCCTTATCACCTGGATAAATGCCTGTGGAGTGTTGCCAGTGATGGCCAAGAGGCGTTGCCTGAACTGGTAAGGACTCAGGTTAAGGCGTGCCGCCACACTTGCCGCATCAATTTGTCCATCACCAATAAGCTCGTTTACCACATTTACTGTGCTCTCAAGGAAGTCCTTGTCGGCATCGGATAAAGAGTCGGTCTCAACTTTCTTGGCATTTGTTGCCATTGCAGCATCATAATTGAGATGAAGCTGCCGGTACTGCTCTCGCAGCTCGTCGATGTTGGCACTCAGTTGCTCGTTGATGGCATTCTGCCGCTTGTTGCGCCTTCGCATTATCCACCACACGAGGGCTCCTATCGCCAGCAACAACAGCGCCACCGCCACACCTATAAGAAAGATGTTGCGAGTGGTTTTGCGCTGAGCCTCGTTCTCGAGCATGAGCTCATCGTTGGCAAGCTCGGCGTTGGCACGGCTCAAGCTCTCGGCAGCCTCGCTGCTGTAGATGCTGTCTTTGAGGGCTTTGTAGCGCTCCATCTCGGCCATAGCAGCCTTGGGGTCGCTGTCCTTGAGAGCATTGTAAAGCCCCAGTCGTGAGTGACTCTCGTTGTAATAGTCCTTGAGCTTGACAAAGATGTCGGCCGCCTCGCGGTAGTATTTCACCGCCTCGGCGGGACGCTTAGTTTGCAGCATCACACCACCCATCTGGTTCAGGGCGATGCCCAGCGAGGGCAGATTGCCGTCGGCACGCAGCTGCGGGATGGCAGCCTCAAGGTTGCTTTGTGCCTCGTCGTAGCGCTTGAGCCACAACAGTGCCGATGCCATGCCCACCTGGCGCATCGCGGCGCTGCTGAGGTCGCCCTGACCCATGTTGATGTCGTAGGCCAGCTTGGCATAGTCGTAGGCCTTTTGCTCGTCGCCTAGAGAGTGGTATATCTCGTTGGCAGTGCCATAAATCACCGCCATGCGAGTGGGATTGCTGGCTTTCTTGGCATTTTCAATAGCTTTCAAAATGTAGCCCTCGGCCTGCTTGGGCTGGCGGGCACCCATGTAAATCTTGGCAAGCGTGTTGAGGCTTGAGCTCATCATGTCGGGGTCACCACTGCGCCGGTCAAGCTCATAGCACGCCGTGGCATGGACGGCAGCTTCTTTGTAGTTGGCAAGGCGAATGAAGATAGCCCCCAGCAGGTTCTCGCAGTCGCCCTCCACAATGCGGTTGTTACCCGTTTTGCAATGCGGCAGCGCCTTGAGGCCGTAGTCGCGCGCCAGCTCAAACTGCTGCTGGTCGTAGTACCACTCGGCAGCCCAGTACCACACCTGCTGACGCAGGGTGTCAGGGTGAGTGTTGGCAGTGAAACTGAGTAGTTCATCGGTAAACTTCTCATTGTCAAGTTCCTTAAAAAAGGCATTGGCATTATTAACGTTTTGGTCTCCATCAAAATTCTTGATGAGTTGGTCCACACTGGCGGCAAGAGGCGATGAGACCCACGCCAGCATCAATGCCACAAGAATAAATCTAAACGCTTTGTGATTAGTCATTTTATTAAGAATACTGTGATAATTCCTTAGTTTTATTTGGCAAAATTAAGCATTTTCTCCCATTTTGCCAAATAATCGCCATGCCCACTTTGGCACGAAATTTGCAATTATCACAAAAAAACCATAACTTTGTAGCGAGAAAAAACATAAAACAAAACAATTTTAATAAAAATTATTATGACATAATGATTAAAAGACATATAGATTAAGAAGCGTCAGCTTAAGTTCTTGCATCTCTGATAATTGGGGAATTATAAGATTGCTGCAAAAGAATATAAGTTACGTTCATGTGCTTGCACGTGGACTTTTACTCGTATATTGCAGCAAAGGTTATCCCCAATACCTCAGAGAGCGTAAACGAAGTTAAATAGTCCACGTATTCTTTTTCTGTCTATACTCAGATTTTGGACTATGATATAATTAACAACAAGTTTTTAATTATTAAAACATTTTATTATGAGTTCATTAGGATTTAGTGGAGAACAAATGATGGCAGTCCTTAGTGTGTCTCATGCCATGGTATTAATGGATGGCAAGATTGATGACAAGGAACTAGATGTCGTAATAAACCATTTAGCAAGTTTCGGAGTTCCTGTAGATGATTGGAAACCATTAATTGCCGCTGGAGACAACATGGAGCCTGCCTATGCAATGGGCATTATTGCAAGTATGAATTATGAGCAAAAGAAATATGTTGCATCATTATTGGGAGCTATTATTATTGCAGACAATGACATTAACGACAAAGAAGTCTCATTCTGGCGCTGGATAACAAAGATATGCAAGCTTCCTACTATGTCAATAAAAGAAGCTGTTGAAAACTTAAATAAGTAGTCAAAAATGATTTGGGCAATTCTAATTGCAATAGGAATTTTCATTGCTTTTAAATTAGGCTCCACATCTGGGAAGGTAATTGGCAATGTGAGCAATAGTGGTGGCATGAGCAAGAAATATGCCAAGCTCTTAGAGAACATACTCGAAGGGCACAAAGACTGTGAACTCCTAGGCGAGACAAGAACATACCTAAGAGCAGGTGTATCTAATTATGGTGGCAAGACATTGTTTCACATTCAGCAATTAACTGGCAATAAAGTTCTTATTCAATATGAAGTCAAAAACAATCCAGTAGTACCATCATTTCAACTTGAATGGACTTTTCCTGACGACATGGATCAAGACGAGATGATGGCTGTAATGGCTATTGACATTCAAAGAAAAATGGCAACAATTTACTAACCACATCATCATTCTAATTATAGAGCAACCACATTAGCTTAGAAATGAGGTTGCTCTATTTTTAATTGATTTTCAAGATATATTGTTTAGCCTAAGGCACTGCCTTGGCTCACATTAACAAATGGCGGGAATTATTTTGCTGAAGTTTAGCCTTTCTCAGAAATAATGACTAATTTTGCTAGAAAAAAAAGATATTATGGATGAGAAACGACTGGCAGCAAGGCTTGAGTGGATAAAACGGCATCCTGAAGCGATGCTTAATCACAACAGCACCCTTCAGCGCAAGGCTTCGCATGACTACCGCGGCAAAGGCATCTACATGATAACGTTGTGCACCCATGAACGCAAGGCGGTCCTGGGCACGCTGCGTGGCAGCGACGAGCGGCATGAACTGCCATGGGTGGAGCCAAGTGAGTTAGGGCGAAACGTGATACTGGCTTGGCGCGACACACAGCACTACTACCCTAAAGTGCAGGTTATTGCCTATCAACTGATGCCCGATCACTTTCACGGCATCCTCTATGTCACCGAGGACATACCGCAACACCTGGGGCAGATAGTAAACGGCTTCAAGATTGGCTGCAACCGTGCAGTGAGGCGGTTGTTGGCGAAGGCAGAGGCCATGCCTCAGCCCACTCCTGCGACAGCCTCCCCGAAGCCACTGTCACTGCCGTTATGGGAGAAGGGCTACCACGACCGCATCCTCAGCGGAAGAGACCAACTGCAACACATGATCAACTATGTGCACGATAATCCTCGCAGGCTGTGGCTTAAGCGCCAACGACCTGATTTCTTTACCACTCACTCTGAACTGATGATTGGTGACACAAAAGCGACAACCATCGGCAACCGTTTCTTGCTCAACTACCCATTGAAAGTGCAAGTGCAGTGCTCAAGAAAACTGACCGAGGCTCAAATCGAAGAAAAGTGGAAAGAAATTCTCAATTTGGCTGAGCAAGGCCATGTAATAGTGACTCCAGGCATAAGCCCTGGCGAGAAAACAATCTTGAACCGAGCCTTAGATGCTGGCATGCCAATAATCGTGCCAACGAGAGATAAATACTCTAACATCAAGAAGCCACCAGGCAGACTATTTGACGCTTGTGCCAATGGAACGCTCTTGCTGATTTCGCCACAACTGAAAACCTATCAAGAAGAGCTAACAGGGAGCCAATGCAGGGAGCTCAACGACCTCGCCCATTCAATTTCGATAAATCAGGCTGCGGTTTAGAAAGCTCCAACATGCGTTGGGCTTTCGTTCACCTTGCACTGATTTTGTGGCACGTAATTTGCTATTGATATGAAAAATTTATAACTTTGTAGCGAGAAAAAATAATATTACAATGGAAACAATTGAATATACCGAAAATGTACAACTCACTGTACCAACTAATGACATCAGTTTTCTTCGCTCCATCGCTAAAAGGATGGGGTGGGTAGTAAAACGCCCCAGAAAAAGTGGTATAGAAAAAGGAATGGAAGACATCCGTAAGGGAAACGTCTTTCATGCAAAGGACTCAGAAGATCTAATAAAGCAAATATTAGGTTGATATGTACGAATTAATCTATACTGGGCAGTTTAAGGAATCATTAAAGAAATGTGCTAAGCGTGGACTAAACATCCAAGCTTTGGTTGAGGTTCTTAATATTTTGCAAGAAAAAGGAGAATTGCCTCCTATATATCGACCTCATAAGCTATCAAGCGATTACAGTGGATGCTGGGAATGTCATATCCAGCCAAACTGGTTATTGATTTGGGATCAAGATGACAAACAGTTAAGACTTATCCTTATAGACACTGGCACTCATTCTGATTTATTCTAAAAAACACAAAACACCAAAAAAAAACATGAAAGTAGCGATAGTTGGCGCAAGTGGCGCTGTGGGACAAGAGTTTATGCGAGTGCTCGATGAGCAGAATTTTCCTGTTGACGAGCTGGTATTGTTTGGTTCGGCGCGTAGTGCCGGGCGCATCTTCACGTTCCGTGGCAAAGACCATGTGGTGAAGCTGTTGCAGCACAACGACGACTTCAAGGACATCGACATCGCTTTTGTGTCGATGGGTGGCGGTCCGGCACGTGAGTATGCCGAGACTATCACGAAATATGGCTGCATCATGATTGACAACAGTAGCGCGTTCCGTATGGACGACGACGTGCCACTGGTGGTGCCAGAGGTGAACGGCGAAGACGCTCTTAACGCTCCGCGACGCATCATTGCCAACCCTAACTGCTCGACCATTATCCTGGTTGTTGCCCTGAAACCACTCGACAATATCTCACACATCAAGAATGTGCAGGTTGCGACCTATCAGGCTGCCAGTGGTGCCGGCCTGCAAGCAATGGATGAGCTGGCACTGCAGCAAAGCGAGATAGCACACGGCAAACTCGAGACCACGGTTAAGCACTTCCAGCATCAATTGGCATATAATGTAATACCTCACATTGATGTATTCTCAGACAATGACTACACCAAGGAGGAGATGAAGATGGTGCGCGAGACGTGCAAAATCATGCACAGCGACATCCGCGTGAGCGCCACCTGCGTGCGTGTGCCAGTGATGCGCACCCACAGCGAGGCGGTGTGGATTGAGTGCGAGGAGCCTATCACCCCCGAGGAGGCACGTGCCGCAATGCAGCTCGCCCCTGGCATAGTGGTGATGGATGAGCCCGCGAGCAACACCTACCCCATGCCCATCACCTGCACGAGGAAAGACCCCGTGTATGTGGGCCGCATCCGCATCGACACCAGTAGCGACAACGGTTTGACTTTCTGGGTAGTAGGCGACCAAATCAAGAAAGGTGCCGCCCTCAATGCCGTGCAGATTGGACAGTACCTAATATCGCACCGCGGCTTCCCTAAGAAATGAATTTTTAAGACAATTAAGGACTAAATCTTTTTTTCTTATTTATTAAGGACAATTGAGACTTGCACTTACTAATAGTGCTAATAGAATATAAGCTGCTAGGCTTGCTAGGATGCAAGTTAGCAGCTTATAAACATTTTTACTTTATCTAAAATTTTTCCTTTTAGTTCAAGGGCATATTAAAGGCTTTCGGTGAGGATGTCGGTAATATCCTCGGGCTTAAGGTTAAGATAGCCTGCAGGATAGACTACGGTAGTGCTTGTGATGCCTGGAATCATTTCGGCAGTTGCACCGAGTTCGCCAATAGTGAGAGGCAGCCCAATCTCAAGCATCCAATCCTTGAGAGCAGCAAGACCAGCCTCGGCAATTTGCTCGTCGGTCATTCCGTCGCCGCCAATGTTCCACACATTCTTGGCAAAACGCACAAACTTGGGCAAGCCTTCCTTCATGGCACGCTTGTAATAAGCCATAGAAACCGAAGCCAAGCAATATCCGTGAGGAGCATGTGTCCAAGCGCCAACGCTGTGACCAATCATGTGTACCATCCAATCCTCGTGCTTACCACAGCCAATGAGAGTGTTAAGAGCCCAAGTTGCAGTCCACATGATGTTAGAGCGAGCTTCATAGTCCTGTGGATTCTTCACAGCAATGCGCGATGCTGTAATGAGCGAGCGCATAAGTCCCTCAGAGAGATAATCGCTGGTATTGTCGTCGAAATCAGAGAAATATTGCTCCATGATGTGGTTCATTATGTCGTAGATGCCAGCCTTCATCTGATTGTCGGGGACAGTCATCGTGAACTTGGGATTCAGAATCGAGAACTTGGGCATGAGACGGTCGTCAAACACGTGGCCCACCTTGAAATTGTGCTCGGCATCGGTAATCACCGTTCCGGCATTCATTTCGGAACCAGTGCCAGCCATTGTGAGCACGCAAGCCACAGGCAACAGACGCTGGTCGGCAGCAGGCTGCTCCTGCTTGAGCCAGAACTTGTCCCAATAGTCGCCATCGCAGAACACCGAAGCGGCAACTGCCTTAGAGTAGTCGCACACACTGCCACCGCCGAGGGCGAGGATAAGGTCAACATTGTTGTCACGTGCAATTTTCACACCCTCATTCAGTTTCTCCAGAGTGGGATTGCTCATCACACCAGGATTCTCAATAACGGTTTTGCCAGCTTCGTTGAGAATTGCGACTACCTGATCGTAGATACCATTGCGTTTCACGCTGCCACTGCCGTAGTTGAGCAACACAACAGGTCCAAAGTTCTTCAACTCATCCTTGAGAAAATTCAAAGACTCATCACCAAAATACAATTTGGTGGGATTGTGGTAAGAAAAATTTCCTAACATAAATTGATAATTTTATTGGTTATTAATTATTTCACTTTGTTGTAAACATCGTCGGTGACGGGCTCGAGCCACTCGTTGCTGGCTCCTGGCTGCACGTCCTTGTGGTAGGTGAGGTGCTGGAACCACGAGTCGCGGGCAGCGCCGTGCCAGTGCTTAGCTTCGGCAGGGATGGCGATTATGGTGCCTGGTGTCATCTCAACAGGCTCTTTGCCCCACTCTTGATACCATCCACGACCAGCAACGCAAATGAGCACTTGCACCTGCTTGTGGTGAACATGCCAATTATTGCGGCATCCAGGCTCAAAAGTCACATTAAAGATTCCTCCACCCATGTCGGCAAGATAGCTGTTGCCAATGAAATACTGTGCATAGGCATCGTTGGGATTGCCCTTGGGCCACACGTTGAAGTCAACAGTTTCAACCGCAGCGGGTTGTGGTTCGTTGAACACCTGAGCCATCATCTTCTTGGCACGATTGGCCTCGGCCTCTCCTACCCTTTGTTGCAGTACCAATGGTATCTCATGCAGTTGAGCGTCGGTCACACCCATGTTGCGGGCTCCGCTGATGTGCGCCATGAGCTGCGGCTCACAACCTGGCAGAGCCGAAATCGCCGAAACGGTGACAATCTCACGGTCGGCAAACGAGAGGTTGTTACGAGCGAAGATGTCGCCAAAGAGGTGCGCCTTGAGATAGTAGTCGGTCTGGGGCGCAAATTCATAGTTGAATGGACGTCCCGAGAGTTTAGTCTGCACTTCGGTGCCTTGTTTCAGTGCGTCGTAGTTCTTGGGCAGTGGATCGGCATCGCGACCAGCCTCGGTCTTCTTGCCAGCCTCGGTGCGCTCCTTGATTACTTGTTGCAAAGCTCCTAAGGCATTGAGCGAACGAGGAAAACCAGTGTAGGCATAGAGTTGCGACAGCGCCTCTTTGACTTCGCTAATTGTCAGCCCACCATCAAATCCTTCGTCAAGTGCCTTTTTCAGCCCATCAATGTTACCCTTAGCCTCGCAAGCAGCAATTGCCACGAGAGCCTGTTGTCTTGTTGTAAGTGCCATATATTGTGCTTTAATTTGCAGCGACATAAATAAAACTGTCGCCATTATTATTAACTTTTTCATTGCCGTTTTATTTTATTTGTTCTTACTTGCTTTCACCCACACTGGTTCCTCACTCATTGTGGGTTTGTTAACTGCCATCACACCCGAAAGGTTGTGAGGCACATAGGGCTCCTCAAGATAACGGATGTCATCGGCAGTGAGTTGAATATCGAGCGCCCTTACCGCACCCTCGATGTGATGCAGCTTAGTGGCTCCCACGATGGACGACTCCACTTTTGTGAGCAGCCACGCCAGCGAAATCTGTGTCATCTCCACTCCATAACGGTCGGCAAGTTCCACGACGCGCTCTACAATGCGATTATCTTGCTCAGCTGTACTGTCGTACTTGAAATGCATGAACGAGTCCTTCTCTTGTCGCAGAGAAGTTTCCCCAGGGCGCTTGGCCAGTTTGCCCGAAGCCAGTGCACTATAGGGTGTCATGGCTATATTCTCCTCACGGCAGAAGGGGAACATCTCGCGCTCTTCCTCACGCATAATCAGATTATAGTGATTTTGCACCGAGATAAACTTTGCCCATCCTTTCTTCTCAGCAAGGGCATTCATCTTAGCCACTTGATAGGCATAAGCGTTGGCAATGCCAATATAACGCACTTTGCCTGACTCTACGGCCTCATTCATGCCATCAAGGATTTCCTCGGCAGGAGTCTTGTAATCCCAGATGTGGTAGATATAAAGGTCCACATAGTCCATGCCCAGATGCTGCAAACTGCTGTCGATGCAGTTGAGAACATGCTGGCGGCCGTTGATGCCACGCTCAATCTCCTCGTCGGTGCGAGGCAAGAACTTCGTGGCGACAACCACATCTTCACGCTTTGCCATATCACGCAAGGCACGTCCCACAAACTGTTCGGATGTACCCAACTGATAAGCGATGGCTGTGTCGAAGAAATTCACACCTAGGTCGAGCGAGCGACGGATAATCTCACGCGTAGGCTCCTCACCAATGGTCCATGAATGCTGTCCAATGGTTGGATCACCAAAGCCCATGCAGCCAAGGCAGATGCGCGACACACGCAAGTCGGAGTTCCCAAGTTTTACGTATTCCATATTATCTCTGTTTTTTGAATATCAGTTTCATTGTCTCAGAATCGAGTGGCTCCATGGCTGGAAGTTTTAAGTCCTTTACCATGTGAAGCGTGCCCTGCTTGTATTTCTGGAAGTGGCCGGTCTTGAGGTGGCTTTGGTAAGCATCTTCGGATGCATAGATTTCGAGGATGCGGATGAGATTGGGATTCTCAGCGCTCTGCATCGGGAAAAGGCAGATTACGCCAGGCTCGCGCTCAACACTGAGGCGGTCAACCTCGTTGGCAAAAGCCAAGTACTCCGTGAGATACTGAGGATAGACCTCAATCTCGGCGATGCGAACGAGCATCTTTGCCATATCAGTCTTCTCAGCCGTCGATTTTTCGTTTGATTGACCAAGCAACCACTTCGCATTCTTCCACAATATCATTTCTTTGGTTGAGGAGCAGCCAACGTCAACACCGAAGTCTCAACGCCGGCCTCATTCATCCACTTGAGATGTCCCTCTACATCATATTTTGGCAGAGGGAAACCCTCGTCCAATAATCGGCCTTCACTTTCAAGTGCCGACACAAACTCAGGAGAGATGAGGTGACTATGCACATCAATCACGCCTTGAGCATAACCTTTAGTTGCTATGAAGGTCGTCATCAAAAAAAAGATGGCGACTTTCATGCTAAGATGAGTATTTTTTAAATCTACTTTCATTACTATGAACTAATAAGTTGAGGCCTGGCTACTAGTGAAAGACCATTGGCCATCACGCTTGACCAGTTGAAATGTGAGTTGCAATTGCCATGTGTGTTTGCCACCACCAAAAACTGCTGCAGTTACACGACTGCGCCCTGTGAGGGTAGCTCTATCTCCATCGATGGCTACGTCCATTTGCTCATGCTCGGCACTGTAATAGTTGAGTGTACCATCGGCAATAGCATTGATATATTCGTGCTTTGACTGTCGCATGCCTGTCATGTGAATCAGCACAAACTCGTTGGCATGAATACTGTTGAGAGTGGCAGTGTCCTTCTCTACCATTGCTTGATACATGTGATTATAAAGTTCTATTATCTGTTGCCTATCGTTCATTGTCCTGTCGCTTATTTTTTGTTGTGAACATAATGAGAGAGCCAGAACTGCCGACAAAATAATTAACGTCAATCGCATTAGTGAGTATGTTTCAAATATTGCAAATCACCATACCAGTAGCTTGCTGTGCAACCGCCGTCAATGAGAAAATCGGCACCACTGATGAAACGGCCACGACTTGACATCAAGAATTCTGCTAGGTCGCCAACTTCGTCGGGTGTTCCTGCACGTCGAGCAGGCATACCCTCAATCATGCGTAGATAACCGTCCTTGCGAGGTCCATGTAGCTCATCGTTGGCCAACGGAGTAATGATGATACCTGGTGAAATGCTATTGATTGTAGCACTACGACGCCCCCATCGAGTTGCCTCATACATGACACGAAGCACATTGCAGCGCTTTGAGTACTGGTAGGCCTTGAGGGTGTCGTCAATACTCTTAAGGAATGGAAGTTCAAGCAATTGATCAACTGGAGTTGTTGCCAATGCCTCATTCTGCTCCTGTGACAATGCAGGCAGACGATGGCCGCTTTGTGATGATATTATCACACCTGAACCGCCTTCAGCTATCATTTTGCCAAACTCCTCTAGCAGCACGCTAGTTCCGTAGAGGTCAACCTGTAGGATTTCCTCAACAGGAGCTTGTGATGGCGATACGCCAGCTGCATTTACCAGATTGGAAATCTCTCCACTACTGGTGGCAAAGTCCACTAAGCGCAGAATGTCGTCCTTAGAACCGAGGTCGCACTTTATTGTCGAGCACTCGAAGCCAGCATTCTCGAGTGTAGCAGCTGCTTGCTGTGCATTCTCGAGCGAATAGTCGGCCAAAACAATGTGCTTACCCGCCGACACTCGACGAATGATTGCCTGTCCGATGCTACCAGCACCTACCAATACCGAAACCTGTTTCATTGCACAATTTTTTATCCGTAGTTTTCAATCAGATATTTCACGAACTGTGGGTCGCCAAAGTTGATGGTGCCGGTGTCGTGCTGGTTGAGATTGGAAATAAGCGCCATGTCGTCGTTGCAGAGAGTGAAGTCGAAAACGTTGAGATTCTGCTCCATGCGCTCGCGGTGAGTGCTCTTGGGGATAGCCACAATGCCACGCTGGGTGAGCCAGCGAAGGGCTACCTGAGCTGCGCTCTTGCCATACTTTGCTCCAATGTCGGTGAGCACTTTGCTCTTGACAACACCGTCAACACCTTGGCCACCCAAAGGTCCCCATGCCATCATCTTGGTGCCGAATTCGGCAAGTATGGGCTCAATGTCGGTCTGCTGGATGATTGTGTTGCATTGCAGCTGATTCACCATGGGTTTCACGTCAACATAGTGAGCGAAATCAAAGAAACGCCCTGCCTGGAAGTTGCTCACGCCAATGGCGCGCACCTTTCCGTCGCGATAGGCTTTTTCCATTGCTCGCCAGGTGCCGAACACGTCGCCGTAGGCTTGGTGGATGAGCAGCAGGTCGATGTAATCGGTCTGCAGTTTGCGCAGACTCTCGTCAATGCTCTGTGCTGCCTTTTCCTCACCTGCATTGGCAATCCACACTTTCGTCACGAGGAAAAGGTCTTCGCGCTTTAGTCCACTCTTGCGCCAAGCGTTGCCCACGCCCTCCTCGTTTTGATAGGCTTGCGCCGTGTCGATGAGACGATATCCCACACTCAAGGCATCGCTCACGCAATGCTCACACTCTTCAGGACTCACCAGGAAGACTCCATAGCCCAGCAATGGCATCTCAACTCCGTTAGATAGCTTTAGATATTCCATGATTGTAATTGTTGATTATTAGTAGCCTAAACCTTTGAGCCAATTCTCAACTTTACCCTTGCCCGAGCGCACGTCGTGACCATAGATGCTGAATCCACGCTGCACATTGGCTCCAGGGAATGCCTTTTTCACGTCGTCGACGCAATTGGCAAGTCCGCTGCCCTCATGAGTAGTGAATGGGATAACTGTCTTGCCCTTCAGGTCGTTAGCGTGCTTCTTGAAGAAGGTGAACATCACCTGTGGATAGGTGCCCCACCACACTGGTCCGCCAATGAAGATGGTGTCATACTGCGACAAGTTCTCGATATCGCCCTCGTAGGGAGGCAGCTCGCCGTTGCGGGCCTCCTCCTGGGCAAGGTTGATTAGTGGCGTATAGGCCATGCCGTCGTACTTGTGAGTTACAATCTCAAACTGGTCGGCACCAGCGATTTCACTTATGTAGTCGGCAACAATCTTAGTGTTGCCAACCTCAATGTTACCTACTGCGTAGTTGTCGCCCGCATGCGAGAAGAACACTACCAATGCTTTACCTTTATTTTCCATAGATTTATTATTGTTTTGCGTTGTATTATCACTTATACTGTTGCCATTGCAGGCCGTCGAAATCAGTAAACAAAATACTGATGCGAGAATATACTTAAATGACTTAAACATGGTCAAACTCTTTATCCTAAACTTTGATTTGTTGACCACTCGAAGTGCTGTTCACGCTCGCTAATCCACCAGCGGCCGTCAATTTTCACATACTTGTCATAGTAACGCACTGCATGGGTAGTGAGCACGTCTTTACCTTCCTGTTCAGTCACCAATGTGGCCAAGGCATAACAAGTGCCTGTGGCGTGAGTCTCGTCAACGAACTCAACGTTCTGCTGTCCATTCATGTGGAACGACACTTTGGCTGCGCCAAATGCTTTGTACTGCTTAATCATGTCCTGAACATCGCGAGCCTGCATTCCCAGAGTTTCACCAAAGTAAACATCAAGCTTGATGTCAGGGCGGAAAATCTCAACGTAGCAGTCCTGATTGTTCTTATCACTCTCGGTTGCATAGAAATCTACTAAAGCCTTCAACTCCATGCGGTCTTGCATTCTGAAATCCATTGTTATTCTGTTTTAAAAGTTTGACACTGCAAAATTACTACTGTTTTTTGACTTAAAAGTTTCACAAAAAGCACCACAATTTTCACTTTTTGCACAAAATATTCTTTTTCTTTTAAAATATTGTGTATTTTTGCAACAAACGAATTTATAGGTGAGAGGGGAGAGTGAGGGGGAAGAGTTTCCGATTCCCTCCGAAATTTGCAGGTGAGAGAGAAGAGTTCCCGAAGCCCCGAAAAACGATAAACGATATGAAGATGGATTTTCTTTTTTCCGACGATTTTTACGGGATGAATGCTCCCGAGCTCAAGCACACTTGCATGCACATGCTGTGCTTGGAAGGTGAGGGCAGTTTTGTGTTTAACGAGCACTGCTACCACATCGTGAAGAACGACCTTGTGGTGATGCCTTTTCCTCACCGTGCCAGCAATCTGGCAGCCCACCCCGAGATGACTGTTGAGTGGTTTGCTGCCGACTATAAATTTCTTCAAAATCTATTGCCGTCAAACAACTACAGCATAGGCGGAAGCATCAGCCTGAACAGCAATCCAGTGATTCCGCTCAGCGAGGAGCATGCCGCCCGCATTCTCGATGACTTCCACCGGTTGCGCGATCGCATGAATGAACGCGAACTGCTGTTCTACCGCGAGATGATGGGAAGCCTGTGCCTAACGATGATGTATGACATCTTTGAATCTCACTCACAGCGTGACATCACAAGCGAGCAAAGTGACCGCACGGGCTATATTGTGAAGTCGCTCATGGAACTACTGTCAACTGGAGTGAGTAGCACCGAACGCAGTGTTAACTACTATGCCGAGAGTCTGAACGTGTCGCCCAAGTACCTCTCGGCCACCATAAAGCGACTAACAGGGCACACCGTCAGGTCCTATATAGATCGTGCCACAGTGCCCATTCTCAAAAGCCTGCTCGAGGATGAGCGCTTGTCGCTCACCCAGATAGCTGAGCGAATGAATTTTGCCTCGTTGAGCTACTTCAGCCGCTACTGCACCAAGCACTTGGGCATGACGCCCAGCGACTACCGCCGCAGCCTCCAGCCACAGTTTACCGCAAAACAATAGCCCCGAAACAATGTGCTTATTGTTCCGGGACTTGTGAGTTTAAGGTAAAACGCCACTTTATTGTTCTACTTCGTCGTCATTCAACAGTTTGGTCTTTGTCACCTGTAGAACACCCGAGTTGTTGTAGACGAATGCTATTACCGAGAGGTTTTCGACCTTCCACTCGTCGGAGAGAGTTATTAAGTGATTATTCGAGACTGTATATCCCTCTTGTACTTCAACATCTTCGCCCCACTGACCGTTGACGGCCGCACGGAACACGTGGCGGTGAGTGTAGTCATCATTTCGTATGTTGCCTGGCATCATCTGGAAGGCGGTGATGTTATCTTCCACAATCCATAGCTGGAGTTTGCCCTGTGTATCGCCATCCACGCCCTTAACCTCTGTACGGATTGACAGCTTGAAATCGTCGTCGAGCGAAACGTTAAGCCCAATCTCCACTGGCGCCGTCTTCTGCAACTCTTCGCGGATTAGTGCCCCCCAAGCCGTATATTCGACTGGAGCGCCACGGTCAATCAGTCCAACAGGCTGATATTCCAAGTTCCAATGGTTGTAATAGTCATCACCAATATCGGTGCTGAGACCATAGAAACGTGCGTTGGTATGAAATCCTAATGGTCCAGAATGTATGCTCACAGCAATGATGGCGTCACCATACTGCTCAATAAGTTTCTCAATCTCCTCGGCGGCATTAGGACAGTTCACGCACCGCTGCCCGGTGAAGTCCTCAATCAAGACACAACGTTCCACTGGCGCGGGTTTCACATATATCAGTCGTTCATCTTCGTCGATGTAGCTGCACGCAGCCATCAGCAAAGCAGTCATAAACAATGTTATATAAGCCTTGATTTTCATAAGATGCTAAAATTGTAGTTATAAGACAATGTGAAACCACGACTTGCGGGGACATACCGGCAAACGCCGCCCGAACAGTTATATCCGGCGCGGGTGCGACCGAAGCCCAAAGACACCCTATGCCCCGAGCGGCTGAAAGTGACATCACCGTGATAATAGTGAATATTGGTCTCGCCCACATTATACATATCGCTCACCGAGAACATCCAGTTGGGTGCCAATGAGAACTCCAACAAGCCATAAAGCCAATCTCCTTCGTCATCGGGGGTGCTAAGGTATTGCAACTCGGTGCGCAAGGTAGTTTTCTTCGACAGCTGGAACTTTGCGTCGGCAATGAAGATATTAGAACGCACCATGCCGCCATGCCCCTCAACCACAGTCTTGTTGTAGCGTTGGTTCATATACATCAACACGAGTTTCACGCTGCTCGACAGCTTGCGGGTCAAGGTCACGTCAATATCCTGATAGAAAGTCTCGCCTTCCCAGCGCACGTGAGAGAAATTCAGCTTAAGGTTCATGCCGTACTTGCCGCCCAACTTAGTCTTGCGCTTGAAGTTGTAGCCCACCTCGGCCTGATAAGCCCACTCACCGCCCGCCAACTGTGTGGCGTAAGGATAGAGGGCAGCCAGGGCATAGGTCTGCTCCTGCGTGAATGCCGGTAAGTGATTGATGAACGACGAGGTGCCAATCATGCTGCGACGACTGCGAAACGACATATTCTCGCTGCGCTTTGCCTGCAGCAACACACTCAAGCCATTGTTGGCGTAAGAGCCCGACAGCACCGCCGCACTACCTTTCTCGTAGTCATATCCATTGTCGAACGATGGGTCTTGCGTCTTTTGTGCATACTCGGCATGTAGGCTCCACGGACCAGTGTTGAGTGATGCACGCACGTCCCAGGCGTTGACAAACTTAGGAAGATTAAGCATGTGGGTTGGGTCATAGAAGATCTCCTCCTTCTTCTCATATTTGTTAACCCACGAGCCGCCAATCATCAACTCGGTGCCGTGGTCACGCATAGAGGGTATCCACTCGTTGATGTTGAGCTCGGCATCGGCACCGCTCACCAAACCCTTGTTCCAGCCCCAGTAGCGGCGTTGGCGGCCCGAGAGGGCTTTGATGGTAACGCCTTTGGTTGGTCTCACCACCAGTCGTGCTCCAAGCAGCGAATTGTCGATGCCCAGCGAGCGTTCCTCGTAAGTACGCAAGATGAGTCCCAAGCCGAATTGCTCGTAGAACGTACCCACAGTCAACTCGGCACCCTTGTAGCGGCCTTTTACCCAGAAGTGAGGCACGCCCCACCCTTTAAAGTCATTCTCAAAGCCTGGCAAAGGATGATCGAGATACTCAAACCTGAACCCGGCATCCACATATTTGCTTTGCAGCATAAGGTCGCCATAGGTGTTGGTCTGGAAATCTTCGGTTTTCTCGGCACCGATAGCCACGTCACGCATTGGCACGAGCATATCGCTCTGGATGCTACCCGTGATTTTCACCTTCTGCTTGTCTTGTTGATTATCTTCGGCAGAGGCACTAAGGCAGCAGCAGAGCAGCGCGATATAAAGCAGCGTTCGTTTCATTTACCGACGAGTTCGCGCACCTTGTCCAAAAGTTCCTGTTCGGCACCATCGGTATAACCGGTGTGCTTATACACGATATTTCCTTCTCCGTCAACAATCATCGTGAAGGGAATCATCTGCACGCCCAACGCACGTTTGAGGTCTTCGTTGGGGTCGAGCAGCACCTCATAGTCCCATCCATGATTGCTCACCAGCGGCTTCACCTTGTGGGTGTTCTGCGCCTGGTCGGTGCTCACAGCGATAATCTTCACGCCAGTTTCTTCCTGCCACTCGTCATAGACCTCGGCAATGGCGTCGAGCTCACGCAGGCACGGCTTGCACCAGGTGGCAAAGAGGTCGATGATAAACGGCTTGCCGTCGTTAGACAGCTCATTGATTTTCACCTCTTGACCGTCGATTGTCTTTAGTGTCACGGCGGGCAACTGGGCAAACACATCGCTTGAAGCAGCAAGTGCCAACAAGCATATTAGCAAAACTAATTTTTTCATTTTATTTTTTAGTTTAATATTGGTGGGTCCCAACAAATTCCTTGAGGCTAAAACATATCCTTCAGGAATTTACAGAACCCACCAATTAGACTATATTATGTGATTAAGGATTAACCTTGGTGATGACAATTGTCATGTGCTCAAGATCTACAGTGAGATTATAAACTTCACCAGTTGGAGCCTCAAAAGCCCTCCAATCGGTAGTCACAAGAGGAATCGCTTGACCAAGAACATCGTCAGAAATGACAAAATTGGAATAGGGCTGGTCATTTGTGGGACCAAAACGCTTGCTTTCAATCTCGTCCCAGTTGTCATTGGCACTGGCAAGACCCTTAGTCAACGCAAAGTAACTTGAGGCATATCCTGCCCCAGTTGTGGTTACCTGTAGTGTAAAGACTTTACCATTTGTGGTGCTCATCTGCACACCAGTTGCGGCACCCCAAGTGTTGCCATTGACTTCACCGAGCACATAAACATTCTCAGAGGGTGTTGGCTCTGTGTTACCGAGTAGAATGTTGTAAACACATGTAACGTCGGCAGCGGTAATCACGCCGTCACCATTCTGGTCTCCATTAACCACGCCAGTGTAGTCATTGTTGAGCATTATGTTGTAGAGCAATGTTACATCAGAGGCAGTAACCTCACCATCGCCGTTCACGTCACCAGGAACAATAGGATTGCCAATCGGGAGTACAGTGAGAGTCATATCGTTAGCGTTTACACGGAAGGTATATTCGCCACCATTCTCCATGTGGAAGTTTGCTCCGTCAACCATTGTCAAGGGCACATTGAGAAGGTCGTTGTTGATCAGGAAGTAGCCTACGTTGTTCTCGTCAACGCCACCATACCATGTCCAACCGTCGCCGTTTGGAGTGATAACCTTGAACTCAGCACCGTCATCGAGTGTGCCAGTTGTCTCATAAACGCCGTCCTCATCGGTAGCAGTAAATACCAGGCGGCCGCCTTCCTCGGTCTGATTCCAGCCATTGAAAGTACCTACCAAGTAGAACTCGCTGGGAACTTCTGTTCCGTATGGCCTAATTGTAGTTTGTCCAGCGTTGATGATATGTCCATTGCTGCGGTCGATAAGCAGAGCTATCACTTTAAGCAACGACTTGTCTTGTATTACGCTCTTTGTGGTGATATCGGCAACGTAATTGAACGGTAAAGACTCACCGGCTTCAAATGATGTGGGAACCGAGCCGTCAAAGCCATTCATGAGGTTCCAAGCTCCAACAGCCACAAAATTGAACGTCAAACCCGAAATTGATGATCCTGCACCATACCAGTCGGTCATATAAGGATCTCCGCTTTGCGTATTATAATAGTTAGCCTGATTCCAGCCTGAGCCAGTACCGCGAAGACCGTCATCTGTAAGAACAATCGCGATACCATAGTTGGAATTGGTCATTGAAAAAGCAAACTTAGAATTAGCTTCAATGTTTATTTCTGTCATTGCCTCGTTATTCCATTGTGCCGAAACCTCAACCATACCATCGGGATGATCCTGCAAATCCTGGTTAATAGCATTAAGGATATTGGTTGGATGTGGATCTACGTCCGACACGCGGTTCACACGAGAATCGGGGAATCCTGACACAGTGTTCATCATGGGATTATAGTCAGCTGTCACCATGGCGTCGCCGTTGTGGGCAGCAATGAGAACAACTCTGTCGCCAAAGGTCTCACGCGCGGTCTCCATAGCCACAAAGCCTCTTGGACACCATCCGCACCAAGTTCCGGTGAACTCCTCCACTACAGGCACCTTGGTGAACAAGTATGCCATGATAATCAGATTGCCATTAGCCGCAGCCTCGGTGGCAGTAGCCTCATTAGCCTCACCATTCACCTTGGTGATTTTGAATGTTTTGGTGCAGTTCATTGGCTCACTGGTATCAAAAGGAATGTTTAGTGTACCAGTGCCCTTATATGGTATTGCATCCACCGAGATGGTTGTCTCAGGAGTTGTGGTCGAAGCATCACCATTGGTAGTGATAGTATAAGAAATCGAAGTGATGGGGTTGACACCGTTATTCTTGATTTTGATTGGCACAATCGCCTCTTCATCTTTCTGGAAATAGTGAGTCCCGAAGTCATTGGCAATGGCGTAGTTAGATGGCAATTGAGCACCTTCTACCAACAGCTGCATCGCCAGTTTTCCCTGACTTGAGAGAGTTTGCCAGTTGCTGGCGCCACTTTTAGTGGTGCGATAGTAGAATGAGTAAGTCTCCCAATCACCACCGTGGAGGATAGGATAGTCTTGCTCGCTAAGCTCAATCATGTAACCAATAACAAGTTTTTGATTATTGACGCTGAAAGGAGTAGTCAATGCAATATCATTGGCTCCAGCAGTCAAGGTTGAAGGATTAATTTCCTGAGTGTAGAGAGCACCTTGCATGTTGGTCTTCAGAGAGGTATTTATCCAAAATGTCAGTTTTGTGATTTTTGGAATTGTAGTCTCATTAAACCACAAGCGCACAGCATTAATGGTTGCAGCGCCCACAGTGGGGCTGTTTTTAGGGATGAAGATTGCAGCCTCATAATTGACTTGCTCATCCAGTCCCATTGCCGCGTAGTTAGCGGCGTTGACATCGCTATCGGCGAAATATCCCCACCACACTTCACCAGCGCCAGGGGTAATTGAACGCTGTTGTGCAAAACTCGATGTTGCCAAAAGCATGACAAACATCAATAATAGTACTGATTTTTTCATTGTCATTGAGTTTTTTATGATAATAATTAATTTCCAAGCAATATGTTATAAACAGTGGTCACATCACCAGCAGTGATGTCGCCGTCGCCGTTCTGGTCGGCATTTACCACACCAGTGTAGTCGTCATTAAGCAAGACATTATAAAGTAGTGTCACGTCCGATGCTGTCACTTCCCCGTCGCCGTTCACATCGCCAGGAACAGGCTCGTCCTGCTCGCCATTAGTGAATTTAATCTTCACCGTGCGGGTCTCACTGCCTATGGTAGCAGTTAGAGTGGCAAGCAGATGACCCTCGCTCTGGATGGCCTCGGCATCAAACTGCACCTGGCAAACGCCATTTTCAGCATTAAATGGTTTGGTAATTGATGTGTTGTTGCCAAACATCATGCAGCTACTACCCATGCACCATAATATTCTTGATGGATTAAAAGTATTCTCATCGATGGTCATGGTCGCGCTTCCTTGATTATTATTTCCCGAAAGCACTTGCAGGATGAGACCATTGTAGGGGTCGGAACTAGGATTAGTATAGCAACACATATCTCCAAATCCCCACTCGTCTTCCTCGGCGGCAATAGTCACAGTAGCGCCATCGGCGAGCGACTCACCGTGATAACGGAACTCAAAAGTTTGTGCTACAAGAGCCGACATCGACATTAACAATAAGGTTGCTGTTGAAAGTAATTTTTTCACCATAAACATCACTCTATTAAGGTTCTAATGGTCCATTTCTTGAGTCACAAAAGCACAGAACCCATTAGTCACTTTCACGACTCTTTTTTATCGTCACAAAGTTACAATTTTTATACAAAAAAACAATTTATCAAACAATCATTTAACGATTATTTGCTTTTACAAAGCAATGAGTAATCAAAAATGTGAACTAGCGGACAAGGCACGCCTTATCCCTACAAAACTGTAAACTGTGAACTGTAAACTATAAACTATTTTATGTGTGTTCCTGCGTGGAGGTCGCTGAAGCGGGCGGCGTTGATGAGGACCACCTCGCTCACGCCGTGGTCGATGGCCGAGAAGGCATTATCGATAGTGGGAAACGCACTCGGCTTGATGATGCCCATCTCGCGCAGGGCCTTGTACTGGGTGCGCCGCAACATGGGGATGACGCTGTCGGGGTTATCCTCGTTGGTGAGCACGCCGTTCTCCTCGCTCATCACGTTGATGATAGTCACATCGTAAGCGATGGTGAGGGTGCGCGCTATCTCGTAGGCAAACATCTTCACGTCGCCGTTGAGCAGGTTGCCCCTGCCGTCGTGGGTGAGCGGTGCAATCACTGGCACCACGTTCTCTTCGAGCAGCTTGATGAGCATCGACGAGTTCACTCGCCGCACCATGCCCACCCGACCAACGTTCACGGGTTTGACAGGCAATTTGGTGCTCTGCACGAGGTTCAGATCTACTCCCGTAAGCCCCACGGCGTTGAGTCCCCGCCACTGCATGATGGCGACGAGGCGCTTATTGACCAGCCCGCCATACACCATTGTCACGAGGTCCATCACTCGGTCGTCGATGATGTCGCGGCCGTCACTGGTCTGGCGTATGGTGATGCCCATCTTCTCGGCGACCATCGACGCCATGGTGCCCTCGCCATGGACAAAGAGCTTAAGCCCTTCGATAGCGGCAAAGTCCCGAATCAACGCCCTCAGGTTCTGCGGATCCTCCACCACAATACCATCAACATTTACAATAGTAAGCTTCTTCCTCATAACTCTCTTTCATCAAACAATTACTTACAATTTATTTTTCATAAAAGAGTTGCCCTCTGACACCCACAATTTGATTCTTTTCTTTGTCGAAAAAATATCTTTCTGGGTCGATAGAAGAATGCAAGAAATTCACTAATATTCCACAACTCTTCTTAAGCAATCTCATATAGTTAAACAATTGTGCGCGATGAATACTCTTGATTTCAGGTACGGCCTTACATTCAATGATAATATCATCTTTGCACAGAAAGTCCAATTTAAATAGAGATTCCATAGTTTTCCCTCTGTAAGAAGGATGAAAGCCCATTTCACGGACAAAGGGTATTCCCCTTTCGATTAATTCAAGTTACAGTCCTTCTTGGTAACATGACTAATTTAAGCCCGGTCCCAACTCTTGGTGGACGGCATAGATAGCACCAACCACATCATATTCAAATGCTTTCAACTTAGCAACATCAACCATTACTAATTGTTTTTTAATTGTTAGTAATTGTTTGATTTAAAAAAACTCATTGTGTGATAAAACCTACTCGTCGGTGGAGAATTCCATGAGGTAGGCTTTGATGAAGTTGTCGAGGTCGCCGTCCATGACGGCGCCCACGTTGCTGGTCTGGTAGTTAGTGCGGTGGTCTTTCACGCGGCGGTCGTCGAAGACGTAGCTCCTGATTTGGCTGCCCCACTCTATCTTCTTCTTGCTGTCCTCGATTTTGCGCTGCTCCTCGCGGCGGTGTTCGAGTTCTTTGTTGTAGAGGATAGACTTGAGGTTGCGCAGGGCGTTCTCGCGGTTCTTGGGCTGGTCGCGCGTCTCGGTGTTCTCAACGAGGATCTCCTCCTCCTCGCCGGTGTATGGGTCCTTGAACTGGTAGCGCACGCGCACACCGCTCTCCACCTTGTTCACATTCTGGCCGCCGGCACCGCTGCTGCGGAAGGTGTCCCACGAGATGCGTGCCGGGTCGAGGACGATCTCGATGGTGTCGTCAACCATAGGGCTGACGAATACCGAGGCAAACGAGGTCATGCGCTTTCCCTGGGCGTTGTAAGGCGACACACGCACCAGGCGATGCACGCCATTCTCGCTCTTGAGGTAGCCGTAAGCGAAATCGCCCTCGATGCCTATTGTCACACTCTTGATGCCTGCCTCGTCGCCGTCAACCAGATGCTGGATGGCAGTCTTGTAGCCGTGCTTCTCGCACCATCGCAGGTACATGCGCATGAGCATCGACGCCCAGTCCTGACTCTCGGTGCCGCCGGCTCCCGAGTTAATCTTCATGATGGCGCTAAGCTTGTCTTCCTCACGTCGCAGCATATTACGCAGCTCCAGCTTCTCCACTTTGTCGAGAGCGTCGGCATAGAGCGTGTCGAGTTCTTCCTCGGTGAGCAGTCCTTCCTTCACGAAGTCGAAGCCCACCTCTACTTCACCTACTGCTGCCTCCACTTCAGCGCATTTCTCAATCCACATCTTCAGTGTCTTGATCTTGCGCATCTGCGCTTCGGCTTTCTTTTGGTCACTCCAGAAGTCGGGCACATGAGTGCGCAACTCCTCTTCTTCTACTTGGATTTTCTTGTTGTCGATGTCAAAGATACCTCCTCAACGCATCCTTGCGTTCTTGTATCTCTTTTAGCTGGTCGGTTGTAATCATCTGAGCTCAATGATTTAGGGGTTAATAATATAGTTTAGTGTTTAGTGTTTAGAGTTTAGAGTTTAGAGGGGAAAGTTTAGAGGGGAAAGTTTAGAGGGGAAAGTTTAGAGGGGAAAGTTTAGAGGGGAGAGTTTGGAGTTGAATTGTGCATTCCGCATTCTGCATTCTGCATTAACTAAAAACTAAAGTCCACGTCGAGTTTTTCTTCTTTCTTGCCTTTGGGGCGGTAATCGACGGCATACATGGCGTCAATCAACTTAGCATAGCGCTTGTTTACCACTGCTCGCTTGATTTTGAGGGTGTTGGTCAACTCGCCGCTCTCCATCGTGAAAGGTCGTGGCAACAGCACGAAGCGCTTAATCTGCTCGTAGCTGGCGAGGTCTTTCTGATACTCATTGATGAGTTTCTCTATCATCTCATGAACCTTGGGTTCGTTGACCAGCTCCTCATTGTTCTTAAAGCTGATCTTGCGCTTCGTTGCCCACATGCTGAGTTCATCAAAGTCAGGGACAATGAGCGCCGACACATATTTGCGACCGTCGCCAATCACTGCCACTTGAGCCATGTATTTATCTTGTGCCAATAGCGACTCAAGCACTTGCGGAGCGATGTATTTGCCATTACTGGTCTTGTATAGGTCTTTGAGGCGCTCGGTCATAATGAGATGACCTTTCTCGGTGAGCTCACCGCAGTCGCCGGTGTGGAACCATCCGTCGGCATCTATGGCTTGCGCTGTCTCCTCGGGCTTGTTGTAATAACCCCGCATCACAGTGGGACCCTTCACCAATATCTCGTTCTGGTCGCCAATCTTGACTTTCACGCCAGGAATGGGCTCACCAATGGTGCCAAGTTCCCATCCCTGGTTAGGATAGAAGCACACCGAGGCGTTGGTCTCGCTCAATCCGTAGCCTATCACGATGTTGATGCCCACAGCATGAAGCAGCGCGGTGATATTGTCGCTAAGCATAGCGCCGGCGGTGGGGAAGAGTTTGCCGTTCTCCACGCCTATCGCCTTTCGAAGTCGTGAATACACCTTCTTCTCAAAATACTGATACTGCTTCTCAATGAGATAAGGAGGTTTCTTGCCGTTGCGCACATACTTGATATTGCGTGCTTTACCAATGCGTATTGCACTCTTAAACAGTGTCTTGACCACTGGCTTCGCTCCGTTCACATTGTCCATGATGGCGGTATATACCTTCTCCCAGAACCGTGGCACGCTGCACATGCAGTTGGGGCTGACCTCCTTCACTGCGCGCTGTATATCCTGCTGGTTGTAGTTGATGGCTACCACTATGCCGTGAATGAGGCAGAACATTGTCCAGCCAAGCTCAAAGATGTGGCTCAAGGGCAGGAAGCTGAGCGACACGTCATTGTCGTCAACGTAGGTCAAACGCATACCGTGAGCCATCATCGCCGCGCTGAAGTTGCTGTGGGTGAGCATCACGCCCTTAGGCTGACCTGTAGTGCCCGAGGTATAGATTAGGTACATCAGGTCGTCGGGGCGACCATCTTCCATGCGCTTGGCGAGGGCACTGCGCTCAAGTTCTCCCGCCTGACCGCCATCGCTGAGGAAGCGGCGCCAAGTAGTGACATTCTTCAGGTTCTTGGGAACCTCCACCTTTGTGTTCATCACCACCACAAGTTTCAGGCAGGGGCACTCATCAAAGAGTTTCAAGGCGGTATCATATTGGTCTTGTCCGCCCACCATGAGCACCGTGGCGCCTGAGTCGTTGATGATATATGCCGCCTCGTCCTTGCTGCTAGTGGCATAGATGGGCACTGGCACAGCGCAGTTGTAGAACGACGCAAAGTGCGTTATCAATATCTCCGGGCAGTTCTGCGAGAACACTGCCACCTTGCCCTGATGCTCAACACCAGCTTGCAGCAGAGCAAGAGCGCAGCGCTCTATGTCTTGCTTGAAACTCTTCCACGACATCGACGTCCACTGGTCGGTAAGGTAGTCTCTATAGCGCAACGCCTCGCGGTTGCCATATTTCTTTGCCTGGTTACCTATCAGGCTCACAAATTCGTTTTGCATAATTTTAGTAAATAAGTTGACATGTTAACGAGTAAACAAGTTAACAAGCAAATTGTAAATATCTGGTGCAAAAATAGTGAAATTCTCGCGACTTTGCAACAATAAAGTGCATTTTTACAAGCAGGCGCAATTTATTGCTGATTTAATGCGTTATAAAATAAAAACATAAGCGCAACATGAGTCAATTTTGAGCAATAAAAATAATTGTTAATAATTGTTTGTAATTGTTTGACAAAGACATGCGTCAATTGTTTGCAATAAATAAAATTGTTTGTAATTGTATGATAAAGACACGAGAAATTTATTTGGCGGGAGGATGCTTTTGGGGAACAGAGCATTTCTTCAAATTGATCGACGGTGTGATCGACACGCAAGTGGGATATGCCAACGGCACAGTTGAGAACCCAACCTACGAGCAGGTATGCACCCACAAGACAGGGCACGCCGAGACCGTCAAAGTGGTCTATGACCCCGAGAAGATTGGGCTGGAATTCCTGCTCGATATGTTCTTCACCGCCATCGACCCCACCCTCGAAGACCAGCAAGGCCATGACGTGGGACCGCAATACCGCACTGGCATCTACTATACCGACCCCGCCGACCGCCCCATCATCGACAAACGTGTAGCTGTCGAAGCCGAGCGCTACTACAGTCCCATCGTCACCGAGGTCCTTCCGCTCGCCTGCTTCTACCCCGCCGAGGAATACCACCAGGACTACCTCGACAAGAACCCCAACGGATATTGCCACCTGCCCATCGGTCTCTTCGAGTTGGCGAGAAGAGCAAAACCTTCAAGAACAAAATATTATTAGATTATCTAAAAGAACCAATGACGTGGGAATAGTACTGATGCCCGATGGCACCCATTTCCCTATCGCAATTTTTATTGGGAAGGGAACATATACCATTAGCATTGCAACAATAGCAAGTAGATTGTTGAAATCGTCTAATAATGACGAATAGATTAATAAAAAAGTAAAAAATTGAACTGATAATCCCCTAAAAGGTAATTTAGTGTTCAAAATTTTACTATTCCGAGTCTTTTTTCCAATGATTTCAAAAAAGTAACAACTTTCTTACTAAGAAGTTTGTTACTAACAAAGTTATTTCATATATTTGCAGGCATAAACTTAACCACCTACAATTATGAACGAGATTAATCCTTTTGTTTTTGGAAAAGCCGCGGAGGGAGAGTATTTCACCGACAGGCAAGAAGATGCGAGACGTCTGAATGCCAACCTAACTCACGGCATCAACACCATATTGATTTCTCCACGCCGATGGGGAAAAACCTCGCTTGTCAAGAAAGTCATTTCTGAATTTGACAATCCAGACATAAAACCAATTTTCATTGATATTTTTCAATGCAAGTCGGAACATGAGTTTTACCATGCCTTTGCCTCTACTATCATCAAACAAACTTCTTCAAAACTTGAGGAGTGGACCGAAATGGCAAAGACATTTTTATCGCGAGTGTCTCCAAAATTCTCTTTTGGTCCTGACCCGATGAACGATTTCTCAATCTCATTTGAGCGAAACCCGAAAGATGACTCTGACTTAGACATACTCCAATTACCTGAGAGAATAGCTCAAAAGAAAAAGATAAGACTCGTTGTGTGTCTCGATGAGTTTCAGCAAATTGCCGACTTCCCTAACTCTGTTATTTTTCAAAAGAAACTGCGCTCGGTGTGGCAACATCAGCAACATGTAACTTACTGCATGTTTGGCAGCAAAAAACACCTTATGGAATACTTCTTCAATGACAAAAGTATGCCGTTCTTTAAATTTGGCGACATGATGTTCTTG
>FLNZ01003218.1_pt1 | contig 56086 bp, 50 predicted proteins | sample 1140391 | NCBI WGS metagenome assembly FLNZ01 (sample SAMEA3878171, study PRJEB12797) | bioreactor metagenome | biome: Moose rumen | place: Sweden | collected 2011-10 | reverse complement strand
TCGGAGCATGCTCTACCTTAATAAATGTTAATTGTGTTAAAAATGCGATTTTTGAAAATTATTTTGAGCAGTTTTCGCACTTTTCTACCGTTTAACACCTAACTATCTGATAATCAACAATGTTTATTTCCTGCGTGGGTAAGTAGAAACTTTGCGTAGAGACTGAAAATGACACATAGGGGGGGGGGATGGTTGTTTGGGAAAAATGAAGAAACGTCAAGTCACACTGACTTGATGCCGCTTGATGTGATTTTACACAAAATTATTTAGGACACTATTGCTTTCAGTCCCATAATCTGCCGTTATCTATGTTTTGTCCATCCAGACAAACTCATCAGCGAACGGCTTATAGTTCCCTTCTGGGTTGTGTTTCTGGTGAGCGTTGTGGTCATCAAGGATTGCGAATACTATCAAACGATATTTGTCCTTGAACTCCAGTTCTTCAAGTACCTCATGGAACAGACGAGCTACATGACGAGGTGGATTGCGGAATGCTCCGCATCCCAATGCTCCAAGCACCAAAGCATCATGGCCATGCACCAATCCCATGCGGAAGATAGTACGTATCTTGTTCTTGATTGGCTCTACATGATGGGCTGCAATCATTCCACCCATGGTTAAGTCAGGACGGTTCATACCAGCTACGGTAATAAACGAAAGTTTGACAGGCTTCTCCAACAGGGCATAACCCTTCTGTTCGCCATCCCTGAAGTAGATAGCATCAGGAGTGTATACGCCACCAAAGTTCCTGTCGAGAGGATATTGATGATGTGAGGGCTTAATGCCATACTGCTCTGCGTATGGAGCAAACTGATAAAGTGACCGGAAAAGGTTCGTCCTGCGAAACAGCGTCTCTTCCTGTGCCCCTGCACCAGTTGTCACGCCACCACCAGGATTACGCCTACTGGCCATATTCAGCACAGCAGGGTTATAGCCTTGCTCCTTCAACTGCACTCCGGCATACAGGCAATCGATGTTCATTACTTCCACGATAGTTGAGCCTTCACACACAGGCTTATCCGTCTTGCATATCTCTTGGTCATAGAACACAGTACGGCGCATCATGTCTGAATCATTGGGAAAGACAAACTCTTCTCTGCTTTCAGAAACATAATGCCCTTGATTCACTATCTCTACAGTATTACGAAACTCCTTTGCCCGCAGTTCCTTCACTTGGTAATATGCTATTGAATCCCTTTCTTTCACCCGTTCCATCAAGGTGCGGTATTTTTCAAGGAAATCCTTCTCTGCATTCCAAGTTGTCGTTGATGAATCCTTCTTTTTCATTTTCATTATTCTTTCGGGTGTATATTCTATTTTGTATTTCTATCATTATTTGCAACAAAAGCTTTTCTCCATCACCCAAACAGCATTGCCTTTATCTTTTGGAAGGAAATAAACATTCAGATTAAACTCTCCACTCACGGAGAAATTGAGGATATACCGGCTATTATATCGGGACGTTAACATGGGGTGACTTGGTATTGGAGCATCTTGCTGCCTGTTACCCCATACAAATCCGTCCCAGCTATTATCCGGGATTCTCAACTCCTGTCTGATATATTGTGGACTCACCTCCATAATCAACATTTCCTTGTCATCATCTTTTACTTGTTTGAATAATTTGAAACCACTGCTTTGTTCTTCAATGTTGAGAACAGACAGGCAATTGATGTCATCCTTGCCTGTTATAAGGAAAACAAATCCTTCTTCCCGGTATCTTTCCATTAAACGGTCACAGAATATCGTTACATTACATCCTCCCATTTCCGGAAGCCATAGCTTGACATCAACATCATCTGAGAATGACCCCATATTCAGATAGCCGTGGCCCATCATCTGCTTGATACGTTGCTTTACAGTTTCATACTCATCATTAGGCGTACCTATCGCATCAACGATTTGCTCCACGTACTCCTCTTTCACATTGCCTGTATCGTGATGACCCTCCTTAAACCAACTGCCCACGATGGATCCATCTGCTACACGGAAAGTTTCACGCACCGTTTCAAGTGTAACTCCCGCACCTACGATAATTGGATAATCGTTCAAAACTGAACGGAACTCCGCTACCTTTCCGAAAGGCGTCGGGATGCCGGTTCCTTCACCAGTACAGACGATGGCATCGCAACGCTCGGCACCAAGCCGCAGGTCTTCATCCAAGGAGCGGCCTGAACGTACTGCCTGATACTTGAAGCGCACACCACCCAGCAGCACGACATCCACATCCTGACGCAACTCCGACAGTCGTAGCGCGTATTGCTCGTCGGCCTCGGGCGTGAGATGTCCGCATACGGAATCTATCTGGATGAATGAGGCACCATACTGCTTTGCCAGGCGGAACGCTTCCCGATAATCGCCCAGGATATTCACACCATAGATGGCATTGGGATGCTCCTTCTGCATCCATGCCAGAACCGCCTCGCAGTCTTCAGTATCACCGAAATAATTCTCAATCAGAGGATGGATACCGTGCTTCAAGTATATCTCTATCTCTTTTTTAGCCAGTTCCAGAGCGGTGAGTTCTCTTGTCGAATTAGTATGAATCATACCAATCAACGGCTTTTTCCCTTTAAACAATGTCTCGAATTTCATGTTCTTTACTTACTTTATTTATATTTTATATGTTGATGCTATTATAGAGCGAAAAGTAACCATCATTCTCTTCGTGACCAGGAACTTATACTCCAGATGCTGTTTGGCAAAGCGGGTGAACTAATCCACGTATGGCTTTATGGTTTCCACGCCGCCCTGCATGGTGGGAATAGCATAACTCTGTCCTTGCAATCCTACGCCCTGGCCCCATATCACCCCCAAAGCGATTGTAGGCAAGTCGTGCTGCACCGCCACCATGTGCTCCCGTAAGATTGCTGCCAAACACAAATTTCTCATTCGGCTTCAACTCTGTTATTCTTTCGGGTGTAAATTCTCTGTTGTACATAGTTTCTACTTTCTTGATTTGACAATCTCTTCTGCCTCCTTACGCATCTTCTCTAATTCGCCATAACATTCATTGATGTTCCTGAACTTTACCACAACCTTGGCATTCTGGTCAATGAAACCGTATATTTCTATTTCTTCATCGTCGGTCATGCCATATCCGTCTTCGTCCATATAATAGCGGCCATCGGGATTGATCTGCCAACTGACTTCTGCCACTCCGTTTTCAAAACCCCGTATGAATGAAGGGAAATGAAAAGAGAGTGCCCTTGCCCTACCTACAGCATCTTCAGGCAAATCCTTCAACGACTCCCAGTCAATGTCATCCTCGGTGACTGTCACAAGTCTTTGGTCTTTGTTCATAAACTCGTAGGCACATTTCGTATTGTGGTTGATGAGAAACCGATGTTTCCACCATCCCCACATCGTTTCACCTATCACAGCCATACCTTCACCAAGGTCTGAATACTCGTAAGGACGCTCCTTGTATTCATCGGTATTCAGCACGTGGTACAATTTCTGTTCATTACTTACCTCTGTCAGCATCTTATAAATCTTGATTAGTCTTCACTACTTTACCCTTATTTTATGAATCTTTTTCACTGTTCGTTCCCCACGAAAGTTCTCAATTTCTGTTATAAGAAACCTTCCTTTCTTTAGGGCTGTCAAACAAACTTCAACTATCTGTTTATCTCCTCCTGGACAAGGATTTCCCTCATACGAAGAATCAACATATTGGTAAGATCTCGACTCTGTAAAAGCTACCTTTTCATAATCCAACTCATACCACAATCCCACAGACCCATGAATGTGTGATTTAAAAGTTAAGCAATCACCTTTGGATAGTACGAAATCTGCATTCTCAGAAATCCAGCCCAATTTTTCTGCCAGTTTACACAAAATCTTTTTTTTATTATTTATCATGATGTCTTCTATTTCTATGATTCTATATTGTCAACTATATTTTACTAAAACTCTAATCTGAATCCCTTCTGCTTTAATTCATCGTATTTCGTGGGGTTGAACCTGAAGAGGTAGGCTTCCTTCTTGGATGAGTTGAATACCGTCCCGTCAAGTTGGGTCAATATTTCCAGATGTTTCATCTTATTGTAGAAGTTGCGCCTGTCAAACTTTACATCGAGGATGGCTTCATAGAGTAACTGCAGTTCCTTGATGGTGAACTTCTCTGGCAGCAGTTCAAAGCCTATTGGCTCGAAGTGTATCTGCTTGCGAAGTTCCTTCAGTGCCACCCGAAGTATCAGGTCATGGTCGAAAGCCAAGGATGGTACTTCATCCAGCGCAAACCACTCTGCCTTGGCAGCGTCATCACCGCCTTTCACCTCCTGCATTCTCACCAGCGCATAGTAGGCTATTGTCACAACCCTTTCCCTTGGGTCACGGTTTGGGTCGGAGAATGCATGAAACTGTTTGACGTAGGCATCCTTCAGTCCTGTCTCTTCCTTCAGTTCCCGTAATGCCCCGACCTCGGCAGACTCATCCATCTTCAGGAATCCTCCGGGGAATGCCCAGCGTCCTTTGAATGGTTCTATGCCTCGTTCTACAAGCAACACTCTCAGTTTTGCGCCGTCAAACCCGAATATCACGCAGTCTGTCGTGATACTCGGGTGTGGGTACTTGTAATGGTACTTTAACTCCTCCATGATGTTCCGCCTCTTATCTTGCGTAATTTTTACGCAAAAGTGCGGATTATATTCCAATCCGCCAAACTTTCTTGCGTAAATTTTATATTAGAGAATCATTTTACATCAAATTCACGCCTTTCCCACTACAAGAAACGTCAAATCACACTGACATGATGCCGATTGACGTGATTTTACACAAAATTATTTAGGACACTATTGGTGAAAAATATAAATTTTTAGTGAAATGTTTGTTATATTAAACATTATTATCTATTTTTGCACCCAATAATGCACAATTATGGGAAAGAATACATTTGGTAAAACTATGCCAAGGGCATTAAGCCAGAACCTGAAAGCCATGGGCGAGCAAATTATGTTGGCTCGCAAGCGCAGACATTTGTCTATGCAAGACATTGCAGACAGGGCTACGGTGACACGCCTGACAGTCTCTAAAGTAGAACATGGGGACCCAACGGTTTCCATGGGTATCTATGCACGTGTACTCTTTGCACTTAATCTGGAAAACGACATCAAACTGCTTGCTGCTGACGACGCACTTGGCAGGCAACTTCAGGATGCAGAATTACTGAGAAAATGAAAAGAATAACTGTTTATGCAGACTTCGACTTCCTATCAACCCCACAGGAGATTGGAACATGAAATCATCAAAGACGTTCGTGCCGCCATTAAAGACTGGCGCAAGACCGCAACAGAACTACAGATTCCCTTAAAACTGCTTGAATCATACTCAATGCGTTGGAATGAACTATAAAAAGATGCACATTCTGCACATTTTTCGTAAAAAGGTGTAACTTTGCAGCAGAATTTAAAACACTGTAGCGATATTACGTGGACTGCCGATGGTGCGTGGGCAAGTGAGACATTATGCTAAATACAAGAAATGCCCCGATGGTCATTTGGCCGTCGGGGCTGTTTTTTTGTAACCTTGCAAGGTAGGCTAATAGAAAAATATGTGTCTATGCCCAAACTTAAGGCCTTAGGCGGTTGACCAGTTCCGTAACATCGGAGATAGTGATGGTGTCGTTTCCATTGACATCGGCTGCATCGTGGTCGTACTGGTAGGGAGCGACATTATCGCGGCCAAGAAGTATTTCTACCAAAGCCGGTACATCGTCGAAATCGACATTTCCGTCCTTATTGACATCATGGCTCTGTTCGCCGTCGCCGATGGTGATAGTGAAGTGGAAATAAACAGTGCGGTACTGTGTTCCGTCGTAGTATCGAAGAGCCTGTGTCGGAGTGTAGGTGGTGCCGTTTGCAAGCAGGTCGATTGGGTTCTCGTCCTCGTCATAGAGGAGTCCCATCTGTCCGATCTCGAAGGACTTGGCAGGTGCCGTATCGCCATCTTCGTTGATTTCCGTCTCTTCGGAGAAGAAGTGAATCCACACTCTGGCATCGTCGCCCCAATTGCAGACATAGTCGTCAGCGTCAAACCAGTGCCCCGGATTGTACTGCGTGCTGGTGGAGTTGGCCAATGTACCATCGGGGTTTACAGCGTAGTACATCATTGTACCAGCCGACTGGATTCCGAAATCGTTGATGTAGAAGCTGCTGAAGTCCTCCACGCCGAAGAACGAATTAATGGAAGCGGCCTGGGTTTCTGTCATAGTCACGTATTGTGCGCCGTATTCCGTATTTCTTGGTGTGACGAGGGTGAAGTTGAGCGACATGGCTGCATCGTCTTCGGGAATTTCCACGTTGGTCACGTCAATGAAATTGAGCGTGAAGATGAGGTTCACTGTTCTGTAGCTTCCGCCGCTGAGGTAGCGCAGGGCAGCGCGGACGGTGCGCTGGTCACCAGCACTGCATACACCGTCATACTGGCCAAAAGTGAACTGCAGTCCACTGCCGTCGATGATGAGGTTGCGGTCGAGTTCCATGAATACGGCACTCACAACGTTGTCGTCCCCGTCGGTGGCTCCCCAGTTGCAGACATATCCGCTCGTATCGTACCAGAATCCTTGGTTGGCAGTGAATCTCCATCCGTCGGAGTAGAGCGAGCTGTCGGCGTTCTGTCCATAGAGCAGGATGGTGCCGTCGGCATGGCTGGTGGGCAGTTCCTCGTACCATGAGTCGTAGTGGTCGTTGAAGTCGCTCATCGAACTGAGTCCGAAGGTGGAGAGGATGGTCTGGAACTCGGTGCTAGATGGTTCCCAGGTCAGTGTGGCGGTGTAGGCATCACGTCCCGCGTAGATGTCAATGCTGGCACTGAGGTCGACGCTGACATCCTGTGCGATGGTGGCCGTGGTCTTCTTATAGAGGTAGATGTTGGTGGCGGTGGAGCTTACGCTGAATCCATTATTGTATCTGAGATAGTAGGAAGAGCGATTTCCCTTATAATACAGATAGTTGTTGCTGCTGTCCCAAGTCCAGTTGGTAGACGTGGTAGAGATGCGCAGGGTGCGAGTGCCGCTGGTGGTCGTGCCGACATAGTACGAACCGTTCTGGAGCGTGTAGGTGCTTGTGCCGGCCACTGTCCAGACAGAGGTCTCGTCCACATCTTCGTCGCTGATGTAGAGGACGTCGGAGATGTCGTCGGCGGCCTTCACGGTCACTCCGTCGGCTGCCACGGTCGTGCCGCTGTGGCCGAGTGCGTATGCCGAGCCTGCGGCGTTCCCACTGACGACAAGATATTCCTCTCCAGCGGTAAGCGTGGAGGTCAGCTGATAGATGGTGACGGTCGTGGTCACGGGGTCAACTGGTTCTATTGTGGCGGTGCCTGCCAGACTGACGGTGACGGTGGTGGCTCCCGAGCTGGTCAGTGTCAGCGTACCCGTGTGGCTGTTGGCCTCGGTGGGCGAGTAGGTGACGGTGACGGTGGCCGATGCCGAAGTGCCGGAGCGTGTGATGGTGGTCTTGTCGATGGAGAAGCTGCTGCTGCCCGACTTGGTGATGCTGATGTTGCCCGTGAGGTTCGTTCCCGAGACGGTGAGATTCTGGGTGTAACTCTGGCCGACATAGGCATCTGCGAAGGAGATTCCCACGGGACTTGCCGTGATGGTGGGGTCGCTGGTCTGCAGCGTGTAGGTGACAGTGATGACGCTGCCGCTCACGCTCAGTGTGGCGGAGTAGCCGGAGACGGTGATGGCGGTGGCGTAGGTGGCGATGTTGGACGAGGTGAGTTCCGTGCTGCACTCGTAGGTGCCGAAGGAGGTGTTCAGCGTCAGTCCTGTCTTCGGCGTGATGCCGCCCGAACCAGGGTTGTTCACGACGTTCACGGTGTAGCTGTATGTCGTGCTGGGCGTGGTGCCACTGGCAGCCATGGACACGTTAAATACGAAATAGACAATGTAGTTCACGCCACTCTTGTTATAGACAGCGGCCTGACGGATGGTGTAGGTGCTGCCCTGGGCGAGTGCGTCGGGGAACTGGCCGATGTTGAACACGCCTGTGGTCGCCGTGTATTCAGAGAACAGTGCTTCTCCGCCGTCGCCGTAGGCAATAACCTCTCCGCTGGTGTTGAACCAGTGGCCGTAGCCGTTGGCGGTGCTGCCTCGCTGTTCGAGGGTCTCGCCGTCGGGGTTCACGGCGTAGAACATCAGTTTGCCCGTCGTGGGACCCGTTTCCGACCAGTCGCTCCAGTTGCTGGACGACATGAAGTTGGCGGAGGTGATGCCCAGGAAGGAAGCGATGGAGGAAAGTTCCGTGCTGGTGAGCGTGACGGTGGTGCCTGAGTAGTCGCTGTCAATGGGGATGGTCACGTTGCGTTGGATGGTGAGCGAGGGTCCCACTTCTTCGTATGTGATGGTGATGGTCTGTCCGCTCACGGCGATGCTGGCTCGGTAGCCTTCCACGGTGGCCGGGGTGACATAGCCTGCCACGTTGCTGGCAGTCAGCGTGATGGTGGTCGTGTACTGGCTGTTGCCGATGCTGGTGAGGTCGCTTGTCACCGTGAAGCCTGCGCCTGCGGGACTGCCGCTGGCCAGCTGTATGGTGTAGGTTTTCTCCGTCGTGTCGCCTGCCAGGTCGGGCAGCGTCTCGCTGGTGTAGGTGGTACCCGTCACGGCCGTGCCGCTGAACGTGGTCGAGGGATTCGACAGACCGTAGATGTTGGTGCCGTAGAACTGCACGCGATAGGGCCACTGGTCGAGGCTCTGCTGTGTGCTGACATAGTTGGCGTTTGACGAAATGCTATAGGGGTCCACGCTGCCTGTGCGCAGATAGTTGCTGAGAGCGGGGCTGACGACGAGGTAGAGCGAGTCCACATCGCTGGGCACGTCGAACTGGATGTTCACCGATGTCTCACTGGTGCCTGTGCAATATACCTGATCCGAGAAGTTGTAATAGCGTTTCCCGGTGCTCTTCTTGTAGGTGACGTAGCCGAGGCGGAATCCGCGCCACGACTTATAGGTGTTGTACGTGGTGGTGGCCTCACTGGTCAGTCCACCAGTGTTATAGTTCGTCTGGCTGCTGCTCTTGGCCCACATGCTTCCGCACCAGTATTCCTTGTTGTCGCCCGAGGCCAGCGAGGCACCTGGTGCCAGGGCGGTGAAGGTGGTGGTCACAGTGCGGTTGGTGCCCGTCGGCACGTTCAGTTTGATGACGTTGAAGCCCGTGGACTGCGGACAGCTGGAGTAGGCCACCTGATGGATGGCGCTGCTGGAGTTTGTGGTCACATACTGGTAGGTGCTTGCCGTGGGATAGTAGGTGTCGCTGTAGGTGACAGGGGTGGTCGTAGCTCCGTTGGTACCAGCTTTCGCTCCCATGCGGTGGTCCATGTAGCGGTCACGGCTCACACCCTGCGCCGAGAGGTAGTTGTCCCAGCGCGTGAGGTCCCAGGTGACGGTGCGCATGGCGGCGTAGAATATCTCGCGATACACGTCCTCAGCCGTTGCCCCCGTATTGTACATATACTTCTCCAGTGGGTCGGCATATTTCGTGCTGGTGTTCACCGTCCAGATGTCGCCGATGGTGGTCTGTCCGCACTTCTCGGTAAAGTAATCGTTGAAGATGTAACTCTGGTAGCAGTGCCACGAGTGGAGCCAGTTGAGGTTGGTGGTCTTGTTGTAGATACCCATGCTCTGGGGGAAGTAGAGCGCAGGATATTCCTGTGCTGCCTGCCAGTTGCCGCAGCATTCGTAGTAGCTCACGTAGCCATAATAGGTTCCGTACTGGAAGCCGGCATTGCCGCCGTTCTTCTGGTTGCCCAGATACTGGTAGGCGTGGGCAATCTCGTGGCAATAGGTGTAGTAGGGATTGGTGGCACTGGGGTTGGCCGATGCGTGGGAGATGTTCAGCAGGCCGTAGGCTCCCTCGCCCGACCCCGTGGCTTCCCAGTCCGTAGTGTAGTAGGCCAGGATGATAATCTTGTGGGCAGGGGTGAGGAATCCCAGGTTGATGTAGTTTTCGTAGCACAATTCGGCATACTGCTGCATCTGGGTCAGGTTCAGCAGGTAGTCGCCGCTGCCGATAGTGGTGACGGTGCCGGTCTTGGAGCCGTAGCCCGTTGACCAGAAGATGACGTAGTGGTCCCACTCCTGATAGTAGCCCGTCTTGGTGCTGAAGGTGTAGCTTCCCGTGTCGCCTGAGTAAGAGAACTGGCCGTTACTCTTTATGGTGAACGGCACGTCGGTGTAGTCGGCAAATACGCTCGTGGACAAAGTGAGCATAGTCATAAGTATGCCGAGGAACTTGAAAAAGTGTTTCATCGTATTATTGTATTTGTTTATAATTTAAGGAATATTTCAACAAATATACGTTTATTTTAGACACGCACCAACAACAATTTGATAAATAAAGAAAAAAGTAACAAAAGAAGTAACCAAATGATGTTAAATAATCAGCAGATGAGCATCAGAGGGGCACACATGAAACAAAAAACACGACCAATTATGGGTCGTGCCTTCGTTAAAGGAGAATGGTTAATGCTGTTAGAATTGCTCAAGGTAGGCAATGCGGCTCTCAGTGGATGGATGAGTGCTGAAGAGGCCACTGAAGAAAGAACTGATGGACGAGGTGAGCTGCTGGGGATGAATGATGTACAGCTGAGCCACATCCTCGCGTTCCACTTCTCCGAGACCAGGGTCAGCAGAAATCTTACGTAGGGCACTGGCCAAAGCAAGTGGATTGCCACAGAGTTCCGCACCTCCTGCATCTGCCATATACTCGCGCTTGCGACTGATAGCAAAGCGAGTAAGCATGGTAAAGAAGTATCCTATTGCTGCCAGTGCAACTACGATGAGCAGAACTACAATGACAGCCACCCCGCTACCGCCTCGGTCGTTACTGCTGCGACGACGCCCACCTCCATAGATAAAGGTGTTCCACAACATACGGATGGCTAAACTGGCCAGCGTGGCCATGATACCGACAAAGATGATGCTGACAATGAGCAAACGGGTGTCGCGATTACGAATGTGAGTGAGTTCGTGACCCACGACTCCTGCCAGTTCCTCGTCGTTCAGTCGGTCGCAAATGCCAGTGGTCAGGGTAACCGTATAGCTGTCGTCGTCAATGCCACTGGCAAAGGCGTTGAGTTCGGGAGTGTCGATGACATTGACCTTGGGCATAGGCATTCCACAACCTATGGTAAGGTTCTCGACAATGTTATATACCCGAGGATTTTCCCTGCGTTCAAGCGGACGAGCTCCCGTAGCGCGACGTATCATGGAGGTGTTACACTTATATGCAATCAAAAACCAAATGACCACAATGCCTATCACAAAGGGCATCGCCGTGAGGAAGTTACCCACTACCACCGTCCAATCGAAATAGATGGCATCGGGTATCTCCAGCCGTTCCATGATGACAAAAAACACGAATACCAGCAGCAACAGGATGGCAGGGAATAGCACCAGCAAGAATAGACTCTTGGAGTTATTCTGCACCTGCTGAGTATATAGGCCGACGTATTTCATTTAAGTCGTTTGGGGAGAAGCTTAAAACGAAATCTCTGGTGCCTTGTCGTACTGAGCGCGTTCCTGATCTGCAATCTCAAACATCATCTCTCGATGGAAGCCGAACATTCCTGCGAAGATGTTGCCAGGGAAAGTTTCAACAGCATTGTTGAATTCCTTCGTAGCCGAGTTGAAGAAACGACGCGATGCAGCCAGTTTGTTCTCGATGTCGGAAATCTCGCCTTGCAACTGCAGGAAATTCTGGTTGGCCTTGAGGTCAGGATATGCCTCAACGGCAACTTTCAGTCCGTTCAGGGCATTGGAAAGTTGACCTTCAGCCTGAATTTTCTCATCAATGGTGTTGGCAGCCATTGCAGCGCTACGAGCCTGTGTCAGTTTTTCCAACAGTTCCTTCTCATGTGTGGCATAGCCCTTGACGGAAGCTACCAACTGGGGAATGAGATCGTGGCGTTGCTTGAGTTGGACATCGATGTTTGCGAAAGCATTCTCGCGGTTGTTACGCATTTTTACAAAACCATTGTAAAGACCAATCAGGTAAAGTGCCAACAGCACTACCACAACGATAATAACAATAAGTGTAATCATAGTTATAAATATTTAATGGGTTAGCATTATTGGCTGCAAATATACACATTTATTGCATTATTCCCTGCATTTGGGGGATATTTTTTGATTTTTTCACTATATTTGCCGGAATATTTATACATCAAACCACAATACATGAAGATTGACCAACATCTGCAAGCATACATCGAGGCAGAGATATTGCCGCGATACGACCATTTCGACAAGGCACATCAAAGGGGGCATGTGGAGATGGTGATTCGACAGAGTCTGGAGTTGGCGGAACAACTTGGGGCAAATATGAATATGGCATACACCATTGCTGCCTACCACGACACCGGGCTTTGCGGGGGACGCGACACGCACCACACAGTCTCAAGCCAAATCATACGAGAGGATAAGGAACTGCGAAGGTGGTTTACGGAGGAACAAATCAATACGATGGCAGATGCAGCAGAGGACCATAGGGCTTCGTCGTCGCATCCCCCACGCACATTGTACGGACGGATTGTGGCAGAAGCAGACCGATACATCGATGCAGAAGACATCATTCGTCGCACTATCCAGTTTGGACTGCACCACTATCCTACCCTTTCGCCTCAGGAGCATTATGAACGCATGGTGGCTCACCTACAGGAGAAATACGGACGACAAGGGTACCTGCACTTGTGGTTCCCGCAGTCGCCCAACATGGCAAGATTAGAGAAATTGCGCCAAATCATTGACGACGAGGCACAACTCAGAGAATACTTCAAGCGAATGTGGCCCGCAAACAATTAAACAGAAAGAGGAATGGCGATGAGCAACACAGCACAATAGGTGAGCATGAGCGTGTAGGCGAGCAGATGCATATCAACATAAAGGAAACCAGATGTGGTGTATGCGTTGGAATAGAACTGACGCTCACCTACCATTCGCAGGTATATTATGTGATATACAAAGTACACGAATGCCCCTACGGTCATCCCCAGAAGTGCGCCGCACAGAATGTCGCCTGGATAATGGACACCTAAATAGATGCGTGAGTAGGAAGATAGAAGTGCCCATACAAAGAGAAAGATGGACATGAGCCTACTGCGCAACAGCAGGGAGAGAAAAACGAAGAGGGAAAAAGTGTTGGCAGCATGACTGCTGACGAAACTAAAACGTCCGCCCGTATAGCCATGAACGGTGTCGATGGTCTGGAGGAAGGTAGGGTCGTGAGTAGGCCGCCAGCGCATGACTATCGGTTTTATGACGCTGCTGCTTAGTTGGTCTGCAAGCACTATGGTTGTAGTCAACGCCAACAAGATTAAAACGATACGACGAATCTCGCAGTTCTTCAGAATCACATACAGCAATACAAGTGCCAAAGGTATCCAAGTGATAGTCTTTGTAATAATCCACATCACGGAATCCCAGTAGCAGGAATCACTTCCGTTGAGTAACAGAAGTAGTTCGTTGTCAAGCGATTTCAGTTGTTCTATCATATCACTTCTATCTGCTTTTTCTCAATCCAACCTTGCTTACCATCAGCCAAGACGACTTCTGCCCAATCATTAAGCGAATTATCGCGAATAGAGACATAGGTACCTTCGTGCAAGATAAAGAGATCACTGCCCGAGGCAGAAGGAGTGCTCTTGACTACAGCCGAGGGGGACATGACTACAGCTCCGTTGCGGTTGGCCAGTTTGCGGCTTTGTGACCATGCACAAATATTGCCCACAATAGTCAGCAAGAAAAATACTATGGCCAGGGTGAAGCCCGTCTTTCGCAACCAGACGGGGTGGGCGTAGATGTATATGGCCAAAGCTATCAGGCATAGGATGAAGAGCATAACCGACCCGTGAGCCCATGCGTCAGCACTCATCCAATTGGTCATTGAGCGGTACCACGTGACAAAGAAGAACTCACGACGCGTAATAACGCGGTCAATAGTCTTGGAACGAGCCATATCGAGATTGAAACGAATGTCTGCGTCACCTGGGCTCAACAGAGATGCACGTTCGTACCAAAGGATGGCTCGGGCAATATCGTCGAGACGATAATAGCAGTTGCCGAGATTGTAACAAATAGTGGCGCTCTCCCCAATCTTGGCAATGCGCAGATAGGTCTTGGCAGCTCGCTCGAAATCTTCTTTGGCATAGGCACTGTCGGCAACAGTTTTCAGCGAATCTACAGGAACTATGCCAAAGGCGGAGGTGGCAAACAATATACAATAAAATATAATTAGGAATGTACGCTTCATAACAATTAATTCTCTATAAGGTTTATAACTTCCGTTGCTTCAGCATAGATTCGGTCCATAGTTTCCGAAGAATCGCCTGGTGCATACTGGGCAAATTCGCAATCACTGAGTACACGCAGGAATCGTTGGATGGTTTCCTCGCCGATACCGCGAGCGGCCAACTGATCGTCCACATTATCTTTATTGAGGTCGGTCACAGGTAGATTTAGCTTATCGCCCACATATCCCCACAGCGCACGCATAACTTCCTCATAGAAAGACTTGGAATCGCCCTGCTTGAGAAGTTTCGAAGCATTCTTGAGGCGCTTGGAGGCTGCCTTTCCCGCTTTCTTGCCACGGCGTCGTGCCACATTTGCATTGGCCTTAGCCTGACGATAGAAGATAGCTACCATCAAGAGGAACAAGGCAATTAGACCTACATAAGAAAGCCAGTAAGCAAGGCTGCCAAAGAATGTAGCACCTTGTGGCTTGAGATTTGAAGAAGTGCCCTTGATATAGCGGATGTCGCTATTTAGTTCAACAAGGTCTTCCTGATTGACAGAGCGACGCACATTGCGACCAGCAGTCTTTGCAACAGCCACATGGAAGGAATCAGTACGCAGCGTCTTGTAAGTCTTGCTATTGGTATCAAAATAACAGAACTGGACAGGAGGAATTGAATACTTACCTCCATGACGTGGAACTGCCACAAAGTCATAAACGACATTACCAGAGGCTCCGTTAGTGCCCACACGGGTCTTGTCATTCATTTTCGGGTCGTATGTCTCAAAGTCTTTAGGCCACTGGACGGTGGGAGCCTTCATCAGTTTCATGTTGCCCACACCGCTTACCACAAGACGCAGCGTAACAGCATCGTTGGCATCAACCTGTTCCGGCGTAAGCGAACCACTTATGGTGAATTGTGTCCCTACAGCACCCGAAAAATTGGCTGGACGCGTGGGTAACGGGTCCACCTGCAGTTCTACGGCTGGAGCAACAATAGTCTTCTTAACCCTGACAAGTGAAGAACCTCCACCAAAGAAGGCATCGAAGGGGTCGATGCTACGGTCTTGCTGGACAACTTCGGCCTCAAAGTTTATAGCTGGAACGGTAAGTTTTCCCGTCTTCTGGGGGAATAGTACATACTGACTCCAAACTACAGTGCCATAGTTGCGCCCGTTTACGCGCTCGTATTTCAGTGTCTTCTGTTGTGGCAGGGCTATCTCTTGGGTATGGAAACCATCGAGATCGGGCATCTTGCCCATACATTGGTCTATGCTGACGAGTGTATAGAGTTTATAAGTCAGCAGAACGGCTTCCTGTTCATAGAGACGGTGCTTCGATGCCGTAACCGTGATGTAGAGGTCATCTTTAGTAATGCGGTCACCGGCATTTTGCAGTCGTTGACGGGTAGCGCCACCCGACTGAGCAGATTGTCCGCCACCAGACTGACTGGAATTACCCGCACCATCACCTGGCAGAATCTGTATGCTGGTCTGATTGCTCTTGTAGGATTGACCACCACTCTTGACCGTAGCCACAGGCAGTTTATAGGTGCCTGCCGTCTTGGCCTGAAGGGTGTAGGAGAAAGTCATTTGACTTGTGTGAGTAGTCTTTCCGTTTACCATCGAGAAACTACTTGACGAAGAGGTGCTGGGGCCATAAAGGAGGTCGAAACCAGGGAACTCGCCCACTTGAATGTTGTCCACATCCTGGGTGTTGACAACATAACTCACACGGATTCTTTGTCCTTCTTCGACCTGAGCAGGAGCCTGTATGCTGACGCGCACCTGGGCGGTGAGGGTGGAAAAGACAAATAATAGACTAAGAACTATTGATAATAAGCGTTTCATTTCTTTTTAGGCTTATTCGACATATAGAAGTCAAGCGTCCCTCCCCTTATAATATCTTCATGTCGAAGATAGGTGTAGGGATAGGGCCGTCCGTTAAGGCGGACTTCTTTGACATAAACTGCTGATTCTGAATTATTATGACTACGGATTATGAAAGTTTTACCTTCACCCACATTCAGCACGGCCTGCTCGACAATCGGGCTGCCCAACTGATAAAGTCCACCACAAGGTTCCACCTGATAGAGCCCCATCGCTGAGAGAATGTACCATGCCGACATTTGACCGACATCCTCGTTCCCACAAAGCCCGTCGGGCTGGTCGTGATAGAGTTCATGCATTACCTGACGCACACGCGCTTGAGTCTTCCAAGGTTGGTGAACATAGTTATAGAGATATAGTACATGGTGACTGGGTTCGTTGCCGTGACAATATTGCCCAATCAAACCACTAATGTCAGGATTGGCGTTCTCACCTAAGTCGCTGTCAGCCTCGAAGAGTGCATCGAGATGCTGCGTAAAAGTCCATTCGGAGGGGAAGCATGATACAAGTCCGCGCACATCGTGGGGCACAAGCCAAGTATATTGCCAGGGATTGCCCTCAGTGTAGTCCTGAGTCTGGTGACAGGGATTGAAATTGGGTTCATCGCGAAAGGCTCCCTTTGAAGACAAGGCACGCATACATAGTTTCTCGGGGTCGAACATGCGTTTATAGTTCATGCTACGATTGTAAAAATAGATGCTATCGTCCTTCTCTCCCACCTTGCCTGCAATCTGTGCAGCACTCCAATCGGCAAGGAAGTATTCAAGGCTTTTGGCTACGGCTTCACGCTCTCCTGTATCCCAAGCCACCCATCCGTATTGCTTCATTTGATTGAGGGCGCGGTTGTCCTTCAGAAGACTTTCTTTCATGGCACGATAGGCTTCCTTGTAGTCGAAACCGGAAACACCCTTGAGCACAAGGTCTGCCAAAACCGGAACCGCAGGGCAACCCACCATGCAATAAGTTTCGTTGGACATCAAATGCCAGATGGGAAGTTCGCCTTGTTCACGATAGATGTGGAGCATTGTCTGGGCATAATCCGTCAGCTTGTCCCGCATAATCAGCGTGGCAAGCGGATGTGCGGAACGATAAGTATCCCAAAGACTCCAAGTGGTGTAATTCTGGAAGTTCGCTTCGTGATGGATGCGGCCATCGGAACCCATATAGTCACCGTTGACATCGTTCCAGACGACAGGTGCATAAAGGAAATGATAGAGGCAAGTGTAGAAAATGCGACGCTCACGTTCTGTGCGGAAAGTAGCCTGGATGCGTCCTAACTCCTCGTCCCATCGCTGCAAAGCCGATTGGTGCACCTCCTCAAAGTCCCACTGTGGCAACTCTGTGAGGAGATTGATTTTGGCATTCATCTCGTTGGTGGGTGAAACGGCAACTTTTGCCATAACGGATTCGCCTGCGCCTACCTCAAAAGTTGCCTGCGCGTAAGGGTCGGCACTGCTGTTGCAAAGCCAATTATGAATGGGCTTAGAGAACTGGATGTAGAAATAGAGTTGCTGGCGATTGGCCCATCCGTGACTGACGCGAAAACCCGCCAAGGTAAAGTCATCAAGTTTGTAGATGCGGGACTCGGTCATTCTGTCGTCCACACCATTCTGCAAGTCTATCACCAAGCGGGCGTTATTGGAACCTCGAGGGAAAGTATAACGATGAAAGCCCACACGCTGCGTAGCAGTCATTTCGCACTTGATGTGTCCTTTGTCCAGAACTACGGAATAATATCCTGGACTTACGATTTCATTCTCATGGGAGAAACTCGAAGCCAGCCCCTCGCGAGTTCGTTCCGTGTCACCATAGGCAGGCATCAAGGCTATATCGCCCAAGTCGGAACAGCCCGTGCCAGACAGATGCATCTGCGCAAATCCGACAATGCGTTTCCCGTCATAATGATATCCCGAGCACCAATCCCATCCCGTTTCCAACTGGGTTGGCCCCACATTGACCATACCCTGTGGCACATTGGCTCCCACAAAGACATGACCATGGTCGCCGGAACCAATATAGGGATCGACATAATCCGTCAGCCCCTTCGACAGAGCGAACATCCCCACTTGAGACAGCGCGAGAAACAGAAATGCACGTTTCATTGCAGTATGTTTCATTATTATAACATGGATATATGGCGACAAAGATAGTAATAATTTTTTGAATTTTAATTTTTAATTTTTATTTTATTTGTAACTTTGCAGCGAAAATACGAAAATAGCATGAAAGCAAAAGCAACCTACATTGCATTTGACGCCAACGCCGTACAGGACGAAGTAAACAGCAACCTGCACACTTTCCGTCAGTTACAGGAATGGCAGAAAAATCATCCCGACCGATTTAACTTTGTGAACATGCATGAGATTGAATTCTCTTCGCAACACGACGATTTGCTGGAAACCACCACCAAGAGCCGATTCCTGGGTCACATGGCGGAAGCCGAAAACCTATTGGTCATAGCAAGTCCTGTGACAGATACCGAAAGCCATATCCTGAACTGGCAAATCTCGCGATGTGTCAATCGTTTCCACCTACCCGTAATCATCGCCTATGCCGGACTTTCGGAACTCGACGAGGAAAGCATCGAGAAGTTCTGGACCTGGCTACCCAACAAGCCCCGTAAATACATAGGACTGGACAGTGCCCGCATGGCACATATCCCCTTAACACGCGACAAGTTGGAGCGGGCACTATCCACGTTCTCCGTAAGCGAGCAGTTTTATCCATGGAACTCAACAACTATTTTTTAACATATCCCACAAAAGCATGTATTATATAAGCAAGACTATTGAGATATCGGCCAGCCATCAACTGAAACTGTCATACGACAGCAAATGCCAAAAACTACACGGGCACAATTGGATTATCACTATCCATTGCCGCGCAAGGGAACTCGACGAGAACGGGATGGTCATTGACTTCACCCAAATAAAAAGGCTCATTGCCGACCGACTCGACCACAGCAACCTCAACGATGTGCTGCCCACCAATCCCACTGCCGAAAACATTGCAAAGTGGATATGCGACCAGATTCCACAGGCCTATCGTGTGGATGTAGTTGAGAGCCAAGGAAACAAGGCCTCGTATGTCGAGGAGTAAAAAATGCGCATCAACGAAATCTTTACATCCATTCAGGGCGAAGGCCACTTTACGGGGGTACCTGCCGTGTTTGTGCGCACAAGTGGCTGTAATTTACATTGTTCCTTTTGCGACACCAAGCACGACAACGACACGGAAATGTCCGCAGAATCCATCGTGGATGAGATTTCCAAAACTATCTATCACCACGTTGTCATCACAGGGGGGGAGCCCACCTTGCAACCCGACCTGCCCCAACTCGTGGAACGGCTGCACGAGAGGGGATATTTCATACAAATAGAGACGAACGGCACACGACCAGTGCCGCCCCACATCGACTGGGTAACCTGCTCACCCAAAGACCTACAGAGGACAATAGTCACACAGCCCAACGAGTTGAAAGTGGTGTACCAAGGTCAGGACATGACACCATACGAGCAGATTTTCCATGCAGAGGTTCTGTCGCTGCAGCCTTGCGACACAGGCGACGAGACAAGGAACAAGGAAATTTTGGATGCTACGCTCTCATACATTCTGCGCCATCCAGAATGGCACCTTAGTCTGCAAACCCACAAAATGATTGGCGTGCGATAAAGAGCCTCTCACACGGATACTGACCTAATTGTACCAAACCGAACCATCTGCCGTGGCCTTCCCCACAACATACAATTCATCGCTGTCGCAGTTGTACACATTGTCAAGGTCATAAGTCTCGTCAAAAGCAAAGAATTTCGTTTTCATGATACATTCCTCCTTTCTATTTTTGAATCTTTAATTGGTTTTACTGAGCGTAATTTTACAATTTATTTGGCAAAAAACAAAATAATCCGCCACTTTTTTTCATTTATTTGTAAATAAAGTAAAATGTGTGGGTATATATAGCACCATTTCCAAAGAAAATATGTATCTTCGCCGACGAAAATTTTAAAAAAGCACCAAGATATGAAAGCATTTGTATTCCCTGGTCAGGGAGCCCAATTCACAGGCATGGGTAAAGACCTGTACGACAATAACGTTTGCGCTCGCGCACTTATGGAAAAAGCCAACGAGATACTGGGGTTTCGCATCACCGATGCCATGTTTGAGGGTTCAGCGGAAGAACTCAAGCAAACCCGCATCACTCAACCCGCAGTTTTCCTGCATAGCGTAGCCAGCGCACTGGCTCTGGGCGACCAATTCCAACCCGACATGACGGGTGGGCACTCACTGGGCGAGTTCAGCGCATTGGTGGCCGCTGGAGCACTCTCTTTCGAAGACGGATTGAAATTGGTATTTGCACGCGCCCAAGCCATGCAACGGGCATGCGAAGTCCAACCTGGCACTATGGCCGCCATTCTCGGATTGCCCGACGAAACAGTGGAGGCAGTGTGCAAAAAAGTTACCGAGACGACAGGAAAGCCTGTGGTCGCTGCCAACTACAACTGCCCTGGGCAACTCGTCATCAGCGGCAATGTGGATGCCGTTGGCGAGGCATGCGTCCAACTGAAGGAGGCTGGAGCCAAGCGCGCCCTGCCCCTTCCCGTAGGCGGAGCCTTCCATTCCCCCCTCATGAAGCCGGCAAAGGACGAACTACAGGCTGCCATCGAGCGCACCACATTCCAAGAGCCCCGTTGCCCCATATATCAGAATGTGGACGGAAAGGCTCATATCGATGCCGAGGAAATCAAGCAGAATCTCATTGCCCAGCTTACCGCCAGCGTCTGCTGGACGCAGGAAGTCCAGAACATGCTTTCCGCAGGAGCCGACGAGTTCATCGAGTGCGGTCCGGGCAAGGCATTGCAGGGTATGGTCAACAAAATTGCCGCTGGGCACGAAAACATAATCATCCGTGGACTCTAAACTATCCATTCCTCTTGTCGCACTCTGCATCTTGCTTATAGCATGTACGGGTCGCGATACGGACACAGATACCACTATGGACAAACAAAAAATAATAATCTATCAAGTATTACCACGACTTTTTGGCAACGATAATCGCACTTGCCAATCAGATGGGACACGACAGGTCAACGGATGCGGCAAACTTGCGGACTTTACGCCACGTGCCCTTCAGCAGATACGCAGTCTCGGAGCCACCCATATCTGGTACACGGGCATCATCGAGCACGCCACCCAGACCGACCACAGCCTTTATGGCATACCCGCCGACAACCCCGCCATCGTCAAGGGAAAGGCTGGTTCGCCCTACGCCATCCGCGACTACTATGACATCGACCCTGACCTCGCCACCAGCATTCCAGCCCGGATGTCCGAGTTCGATTCGCTTGTTCATCGCACCCACGATGCTGGCATGCGCGTCATCATAGACTTCGTGCCTAACCACGTCGCTCGCCAGTATCATAGCGACAATGCCCCTATCGGTGTCCGTGACCTGGGAAGCAGCGACGACACGACACAGGCTTTCTCGCCCAAGAACAACTTCTACTACATCCCCCGACAGGCACTACAGGTGCAGGGGATAGACCAGACTGGCTACCATGAAATGCCCGCGCGCGCAACGGGGAACGACCAATTTACAGCTACCCCCGCTCGCGATGACTGGTACGAGACCGTAAAGTTGAACTACGGCATCGATTACTTGAACAATCGCCAAGAGTACTTCAACCCCGTGCCCGATACATGGAAGAAGATGCTGCACATTCTTCTATTCTGGGCCTCGCACGGCGTTGACGGATTCCGATGCGACATGGCAGAGATGGTGCCCGTGCAGTTTTGGAAATGGGCAATCACGCAAGTGAAGGCGCAACACCCGCAAATCATCTTCATCGCAGAAATCTACAATCCGCAAGCCTATGCCGATTACATACGGCAGGGACACTTCGATTACCTCTACGACAAAGTCGGCATGTACGATTGCCTGCGCGCCGTGACGGAGGGCAGGCAGCAAGCCACCGACATCACACGCCAATGGCAGGCAACAGACTCGTTGCGCGAACACATGCTATATTTCCTCGAAAACCACGACGAACAGCGCATCGCCAGCGACTTCTTTGCCCACGACGGTGAGCACGGTCGCCCCGCAATGATTGTCGCAACATGTCTGGGCACTAACCCCACCCTACTCTACTTTGGTCAGGAACTGGGCGAGCGTGGAATGGACGATGAGGGATTTAGCGGTCGCGACGGACGCACCACCATCTTCGACTATTGGACAATCGATGCCATACGCCGTTGGCGCAATCAGGGCAGGTTTGACAATCGCCAACTTACGCCGCGCGAGGTGTCGCTCCAGCAGTACTACAGCCGTCTGCTCAATCTCGCAAACGCCGAAGACGTGCTCCGAGAAGGCGAAATGTACGACCTGATGTATGCCAATCTGCAAAACCCCGATTTCAACCCAGGACGCCACTTCGCATTCGTCCGCAGACGGGGGCACCAGATTGTGCTGGCGGTGGTAAATTTTGAAGACCGCGACACCGAGGTGTCTGTTAACATCCCCGCCCATCTTTTCGAATTCTACCAACTCCCCGAGAAGGAAGACTTGACGGCACAGGGCTTACTGAGCAACAGCCCCTACAAGATTTCGTTTACCTCCAAACGCCCCACAAGCGTGATGGTTCCCGCCAATAGCGGGCGGCTACTAAAGTTCGAACTGTAAACAACTGAAGTCTTGAGTTTTTGTTTTTCTAGTCTCTGTTAAACTTATAAACTTATTAAACTATTAAACTTTAAAACTATTAAACTATGAAAATCTCAAGAATTGAGCATCTGGGCATTGCCGTGCAGTCAATCGATGCCGTGCTGCCTTATTTCCAGGACGTGTTGGGACTGGAAGTGTACAAGACCGAGGTCGTTGAAGACCAGAAGGTAAAAACAGCCTTCCTGAAGGTGGGCGAAGTCAAGTTGGAACTATTGGAGCCCACCTGTCCCGAAAGCACCGTACAAAAGTTCCTCGACAATGGCGGTCGTGGCGTACACCATGTTGCATTCAAGGTCGAAGACGGCGTGAGCGAGGCACTCGCCATGTGCGATGAGAAAGGCATCCGACTGATAGACAAGGCTCCGCGCCAAGGTGCCGATGGCTTGCACATCGCATTCCTCCACCCCAAATCCACCTGCGGCATTCTCACGGAACTGTGCGAAGAATAATCACACAAAAACGTGGATATCGTCAGTTCCACGTATGGAATTCACCAGTTCCATACGTGGAACTCTTTCATACTAAAGAGTTGGTAAAGCATCGTTCCGCTATTATGCCACCGTTAACGAGGGTATCTTTCATCAGGAAGCCATTTTTGTGGATTACATTAAATTACACCACATAAGGTATTGTGCGAATGAGTTTTTTTGCGTACCTTTGCCTACGAATTTGCGAACGATGGTTGCAACGCTGCACAAGAAGTTCCATTTCTTCAGCATTGCACCTCCTTCGCATAAAGAATAGGTTTAGCAATAATAGGCAATAGTAAACAGATTGAAAAGATGAAAAAGACAATTATTTGCGCCTACCTGATGCTTTGCGCATTTATGCAAGTTCAGGCAGCAGATAAAGACAGCAAGGTAAGCCTGGTACCCAAAGTAACAGGCATGGTGAACCTGCGTTACCAATACGACGAGGCGGACAAAGACCACCATGGATTTGACTTACGCCGCGTGCGCTTAGGCGTAAAGGGCAACCTGCACGAGAAACTCGACTATGTTTTTCAGGCTGAATATGCAGGAAACATCCGCGTACTGGATGCGTATGTTCGTTGGAAAATCAATCCTGCCTTCAATGTTCAAGTAGGTCAATTCAAGGTTCACTACTCGATGGAGACCCTTGGCGGTCCCGCCAACTGGCTGACGACAGAACAAGCCGCAGGTGTGTCGAAACTGAACGGATATAGTGATCTCAGTGGATTGGCAAGTCACAAGAACGGACGCGACATCGGTCTGATGTTCTATGGTGGATTGATTCACAAGGAGAATTTCGATGTATTGTGCTACCGCGCTGGCGTGTTCAACGGCAATGGCATCAATGTCAAGGACAACAACAGGAAAAAGGATGCCGCCGCCATGCTGTGGGTAAGTCCTGTGCGCCAACTCTCGTTCACAGGTGCTTACTATTATGGGACATACGGTCCTCACGGAGATGACCATGTAAGGAATCGCGCCAGTGCAGGCATTGAATGGAAAGATACCAAACTTTCTGTGCGCTCGGAGTATCTCTGGGGTCACACATCCAATACCCGCCAAAACGGAGCCTATGTGCAAGTGGGTTACTGGGCACATCAAATGGTGCAACCCGTAGTACAATACGACTATCTGAAACACGACACTGGCGATGGTACTCCCTACGAACACAATATACAGGTGGGGGTCAACATTGAGCCCATCCGACAAGTGCGCATACAGGCTGGCTATATGCACTCCATCATGAACAACGACCAGCACAACAATCTGGCCACCCTGCAATGTGTGGTAACGTATTAAGAGGTGAGAGGTGAGAAGTGAGAGGTGAGAGGTGAGAGGTGAGAAGTGAAAAGTGAAAAATTCTAATTATAATATAAATATGGAAAAGAACATTATTCGTGTATCGGCACTGGCCGTCATCGTGGCTACAGCACTGAGTCTCAGTAGCTGCGGCGGAGAGAAAAAGCAAGTAGCAGAAGGCGAATTGAGCGGCGAAATCAGCCTCTCGGGAGCCTTTGCACTTTACCCCTTGGCCGTACAATGGGCCAATGATTTCCAAGCCCTACACCCCGGCGTAACGATTGACGTATCTGCAGGTGGTGCAGGTAAGGGCATCACCGACGCATTGGCGCAGGTTGTGGACTTCGGTATGGTAAGCCGCGAACTGGGCGAAGCTGAGATTGCCAACGGAGCCGTGGGCTTTGCAGTGGCAAAGGATGCCGTGGTGCCCACCATCAACACTTCCAATCCTGTCTACAAAGACCTGCAAAAGCACGGTGTAACACGCCAGCAACTGATTGACATCTTCCTCACCCAGAAAGTGACGAAATGGGGACAGGTAGTGGAGACGGGCAACAAGACGGACATCAGCGTTTATGTACGTAGCGACGCTTGTGGCGCAGCCGAGACGTGGGCTCTCTACCTTGGCAAAAAGCAGGAAGACCTGCAAGGTACAGCCGTCTTTGGCGACCCAGGTCTGGCAGATGCCGTGCAGAAGGACGTGAACGCCATCGGTCTGAACAACATCGGATTCGCCTATGACATCAAGACGGGCAAGCCTCATCCCGGGCTGGCCGTGGCTCCCATTGACGTGAACGAGAACGGCCAGATTGACCCCGAGGAAGACTTTTATGCCACGAAGCAAGGTGTGGTAGATGCCATCAAGGACGGACGCTACCCTTCACCCCCGGCACGCGACCTCTACTTTGTGTCTAAGGGAATCCCCACAAATCCTGTGGTCGTAGAATTTTTGAAATACATCCTGACTGAGGGACAAAACGCAAACGAAGCACAAGGCTACATCGCCATCCCTCAAGAGAAGCTTGATGCAAGCCTCGCTAAGTTAGGTGTAAAAGAATGAGTTATAGATTAGCAAAAGACCGAGTTGCGGGCTACGTGATGTTCTTTCTGACCATCAGTAGCCTGTTGCTCGTTGTTACTATGGGTGTCGGCCTTTACCTGAAGGCTGCACCCATCTTACAGGAGCATTCACTGTGGGAACTGTTATCGGCCAGCGAGTGGAAACCCATGAAAAACCAGTTTGGCTTCTTTCCTTTCCTCATGGGCACACTATGGGTGTCAGGATTGGCACTGCTCATCGCCATCCCCATCTCACTGCTCATGGCCATCTATCTCACGGAATACTCACACAGTATGGTACGGCGCTTCGTCTATCCCTTCCTCGACATCCTGGCAGGTCTGCCCAGCGTCATCTATGGTGTCTGGGGCATGTTGCTCATCGTTCCTTGGGTGGCAAACGTAGCAGCCCCATGGGTGGGTCGAAACACCACTGGATATACGGCACTGGCCTGCGGCATCGTATTGGGTGTGATGGTCATACCTCTGCTCGTAAGCCTGTTTGTTGAGATATTTACGAACGTATCACACGAACTTCGGGAAGCAACCTTTGCCCTCGGTGCCACGCGTTGGCAGGCAACCAAACACGTGGTGCTGCGCAAGACCGCCCCAGGCATCATTGCCGCCATCGTGCTTGCCGCAAGCCGTGTCATGGGCGAAACCATCGCTGCCATCATGGTCTGCGGAAACCTGGCCATAGCACCCAGTTCTGTTCTCGACGCGTGCTATCCCATCCCAGCCCTCATCGCCAACAACTACGGCGAGATGCTTTCATTGCCCCTCTATGAGAGTGCACTGATGTTTGCTGCCTTCATCCTGTTCTTTGTGGTACTTGTGTTTAACCTCTTCTCACGCCTTGTGCTCAAGAAGATAGAAGCGAAATAGCCATGAGACGAAATATCATAGAAGAAAAGATTTTCAAGGTGCTGATGTATGCCTCTGTGGCCATGGTCATCTACTTCGTGGCAAGCGTGGTGTTAAGCGTATTCAAGCGCGGCCTGCCCCTGCTGTCGTGGGAAATGGTATCGCAGTTGCCCGGCGGCGGTTTCTACATGGGTGGCGGTGGTGGTTTCCTGAATGCCATAGTCGGTTCGTTGTACATCGTCGGCGGAGCCACGGTGCTTGGACTGGGCATCTCCATTCCTGTTGTCTTCTTCCTTAATGTCTACTTGAAACCAGGGGCACGTTTCGGCACCATTGCCCGACTGGCCTACGACGTACTCTTCGGTATTCCCAGCATCGTGTATGGTGCCTTTGGGTTCACCATCATGATATACTTCGGCTTGCGCGCTTCGCTTCTGGGCGGTATGCTTGTCGTCACGTTGCTCATCATCCCCATCTTCATCCGTTCGATGGACGAGGTGGCAAAGACCATCCCCGCCGACCTGATGGAAGCCGCCTACAGTCTGGGGTCGACACGGTGGGAGACCATTGGCATCATCGTGCGCCAGATAGCCCCTGCCATTGCCACCGCCACACTGCTCAGCATCGGACGTGCCATCGGTGATGCTGCAGGTGTCATGTTCACGGCTGGTTTCTCTGACCGCATACCCACCTCACTCACCCAGCAGACGGCTACATTGCCCCTGAGTGTATACTTCCAGTTGCAGTCGCCCAGCCTCGAGGTACAGGACCGTGCATACGCCGCCGCCGTGGTGCTAACCTTTATCGTGCTGGCATTGAGCATCGGCGGGCGCGTCATCATGAACCGATTTTCAAGAAACAAGATACAATGAATTTTACAATTTGACACATGTTCAACCCCATTTTAGGTATATTCAGACGACGCAACATGGGCAATAACGGCAAGCCCTTTGTCGTGGACAACAAGTTCCCCCACCCCAGCGACATGAGACTAACGACCCATGCACTGAGCATCTCCATTGGTGGAAACGAGATATTGAAACATGTCAATGTTGACATACCACGCAATAAGATTACCTGCATAATCGGCCCATCGGGTTGCGGAAAGACCACTTTGCTGCGTACCTTCAACCGCTTGGTTGATACCATTGAAGGTGTGAAGATTACTGGTGTCGTCAAACTCGGCGAGAAAAACATTATCACCGCCAGCGCAAGCGAACTGACTGAAATACGCCGCGCCATTGGCCTTGTGCCACAGCGCCCCTGCCCGCTGCCCATGAGTATCTACGACAACATTGCATACGGCTGTCGCATTCACGGAATACATGGCAGCCGCAAACTCGATGCCATCGTGGAATACTATCTGCGTGCCGTAGGACTATGGGATGAAGTGAAGGACCGATTAAACTCACCTGCCAACAAGTTATCGGGCGGTCAGCAACAGCGTCTGTGCCTGGCTCGCAGCCTTGCCATTGAGCCCAGCTACCTGCTCGCCGACGAAAGTACAAGTGCCCTCGACCCGATATCGAGCCGCACGGTAGAGGAATTGTTTGTAAAGTTGAAGAAAGACTACAGCATCGTCATGGTCACCCACACCTTGCGCCAAGCACGACGCATTGCCGACCATGTCATCTTCATGTACCTCGGCGAAGTCATCGAGGAAGGCGATGCCGACCAAGTATTTAATCACCCCAAGCACGAACTGACCAAGAAATACCTTGACGGCGCATTCAGTTAACAAAAACGGCGGAAAGACTTGCATACCTTCCGCCGTTTTTGTATCTTTGTACGCATTGTTAACTTAAATCTATCATACTTATGAGCCAGAACGAAAAAAAATATGTGATTGGTCTCGACCTTGGAGGTACGAATTCCGTATTTGGCATTGTGGATGCCGACGGCAATGTATTGGCTGAAACATCAGTTAAGACCAGAGGACACAACGACGACGCACAGCAGTATGTGGACGACTGTGTGGAGGAACTGCGCAAAATCATCGATCAGGTAGGTGGCATCGAAAAGATTGGTGCCATGGGCATCGGTGCCCCGAACGGCAATTACTATACAGGTTGCATAGAGTTTGCCCCCAACCTGCCGTGGGGCAAGAATGTTGTGCCCCTCGCCAAGATGTTCAGCGACGCATTGGGTATTCCCGTTGCTCTGACCAACGATGCCAATGCTGCAGGTATCGGCGAAATGATTTACGGTGCCGCAAGGGGCATGAAGAATTTCATTATGATTACGCTCGGCACAGGTGTGGGCAGCGGAATTGTGGTGAATGGCCAGATGGTTTATGGTTGCGACGGCATGGCTGGCGAACTGGGTCACGTCATCGTGGAAAAGAATGGACGCGAATGTGGCTGTGGTCGTAAGGGTTGCCTCGAAGCATATTGTTCTGCAACAGGTGTGGCACGCACAGCGCGCGAGATACTTACCACCACAGACCGACCAAGTCTGCTCCGTGAGATTCCACTCGACCAGATAGAAAGCAAGGACGTGAGCATCGCCGCAGGCAAGGGTGACGAGGTGGCAAAGGAAATATTTGAGTTCACAGGCCGTCTTTTGGGCGAGGCGTGTGCCAACTTTGCTGCATTCAACAGTCCCGAAGCCTTCATCTTCTTCGGTGGACTTACCAAGGCAGGCGACCTTATTATGGACCCCATCAAACGCGCATACGAAGATAGCGTGCTGAAGATATATCGCGGTAAGGCCAAGATGTTGGTGAGCCAACTCGACGACGCGAAAGCCGCAGTACTTGGTGCCAGTGCCCTCGGATGGGAGATTGTGCTACAAGGAACAAATATAGAATAACAGCAACATGGCCGTGGGATGCACTTTCCACGGCTTTTATTTATGCAGACATGGAGATAATCTTCTTTAAGACACCCCAAGAGAGTATCATTGCGACACAAGCAGTTCAGGCACTTAGTGCCGAGGATGTAAACAAACTATGCTGGCTTTATGGCGAAGCTACGGCATTAGCGGACAAGATTCTTCCAGGTTACTTCATCGGGCCGCGCCGTGAGATGGTAACCCCCTGGAGTACGAATGCCGTGGAAATTACGCAGAACATGAACATCCAAGGCATACGACGCATTGAGGAATACTTCCCCGTAGCAAGTAAGGATGCCGACCACGACCCCATGCTTCAACGCCTGTATGACGGGCTCAATCAGGATACCTTCATGGTCAACATACAGCCCGCCCCCATTCGCATGATAGAAGATCTGGAGGCATACAACGAGGAAGAGGGTCTGGCATTGAGCAAGGAGGAGATTGAATATCTGCATCAAATTGAACAACAACTCGGACGCCGACTTACGGACAGCGAGGTGTTTGGTTTCGCGCAAATCAATTCCGAACACTGCCGCCACAAGATTTTCGGGGGCACATTCATTATCGACGGGAAGGAGATGCCCAGTAGTCTCTTCGCCATGATAAAGAAGACGACACAGGAAAACCCGCACCACATCATTTCGGCATATAAGGACAATGTTGCCTTCGCTGAGGGACCCGTAGTAGAACAATTTGCACCTGCCGACCACTCCACAAGCGATTATTTTATCATTCGCGACATCGAAAGCGTCATCAGCATTAAGGCTGAGACCCATAATTTCCCGACAACGGTGGAGCCCTTCAATGGTGCCTCCACGGGAACGGGCGGTGAAATCCGCGACCGTATGGGTGGCGGCGTAGGCTCGTGGCCCATTGCAGGTACTGCCGTCTATATGACCAGTTATCCAAGAAACACGGAAGAGGAGCGCGAATGGGAGCGCATCCTGCCTGTCCGAAAATGGCTGTACCAGACACCCGAGCAGATACTCATCAAGGCAAGCAACGGAGCCAGTGACTTTGGCAACAAATTCGGTCAGCCCCTCATCTGCGGCTCTGTGCTCACATTCGAGCATCAGGAAAACGACGAGCAGTATGGTTACGACAAAGTCATCATGCTGGCTGGCGGCGTGGGTTATGGCACCAAGCGCGACTGCCTGAAGGGAAGCCCACAGAAAGGCAATAAGATTGTGGTTGTGGGTGGCGACAACTATCGCATCGGACTCGGCGGCGGCAGCGTGAGCAGCGTGGACACAGGCCGATACTCCAGTGGCATAGAACTGAATGCCGTGCAGCGTGCCAACCCCGAGATGCAGAAACGTGCCAACAACCTTGTGCGCGCACTATGCGAAGAAGAGGTGAATCCCGTTGTCAGCATCCACGACCATGGTTCGGCAGGACATGTCAATTGTCTTTCCGAATTAGTAGAAGAATGTGGTGGACACATCGACATGACCCAATTGCCCATCGGCGACCCTACCCTATCTGCCAGGGAAATCATTGCCAACGAAAGCCAAGAGCGTATGGGGCTTCTTATTCAAGAGGAACATCTCGAACATGTACGTAAGATTGCCGAGCGTGAACGTGCCCCAATGTATGTGGTGGGTGAAACCACAGGCGATGCCCACTTTGCCTTTGAGCAAGGCGACGGCGTGCGCCCCTTTGACTTGGATGTGGCACAAATGTTCGGTCACTCGCCCAAGACAGTCATGGTGGACGAAACGGTGGAAAGGAAGTACCAAGACCTTAAAGACTTTAAGGGCATTAAAGACCTTAAAGACACCCTCGCCCAAGTTCTCAGTCTGGAGGCTGTAGCCTGCAAGGACTGGCTCACAAACAAAGTGGATCGTTCGGTAACAGGCAAGGTGGCCCGACAGCAATGCCAGGGTCCCCTACAGTTGCCCCTCAGCGACTGTGGTGTGGTGGCACTGGACTATCGCGGCCGTAAGGGCATAGCCACAGCACTCGGTCACGCACCGCAGGCAGGTTTGGCAAATCCCGAAGCTGGCAGCATCTTAAGTGTGGCTGAAAGTCTGACGAATATCGTATGGGCACCATTGACAGAAGGACTGGACAGCGTAAGCCTCAGTGCCAACTGGATGTGGCCTTGCCGTTCGCAAAAGGGTGAGGATGCCCGCTTGTATCAAGCCGTAGAGGCATTGAGCAACTTCTGCTGCGCCCTTGAAATCAATGTGCCGACGGGTAAGGACAGCCTGTCGATGACCCAGAAATATCCTGACGGCAGCAAGATTATTGCTCCTGGTACTGTTATTGTTACCAGTGGTGCTGAGGTAAAGGACATCCGAAAGGTCGTTAGTCCCGTATTGGCAGACGAACAGAAGAGTGCCCTTTACCACATCGATTTCTCGTTCGACAAACTGCGGCTGGGAGGCAGTGCATACGCACAAAGTCAGGGTCATGTCGGCAGCGACGTGCCCACTGTCACGAATCCCGAATACTTCCGCGATGCATTCGACACCGTGCAGGAACTGGTCAAGAGAGGTCTTCTCCTTGCTGGCCACGACATTTCTGCTGGTGGTTTCATCACCACACTACTGGAGATGTGTTTTGCCAATACACAAGGTGGTTTGAAGATTAACTTGAACAACTTCACAGAGGAAGAGCGCATCGAGAAGATTCTGTTTGCTGAGAACCCAGGTGTTGTCGTACAGGTTGCCACAAAGCACGAGGCAGAATTCAAGAAACTTATGGACGAGGCTGGCGTAGGATACATATACATCGGTGTGCCCTCGCGCGAACGAACCCTGCGACTGCGCAAGGGTGAACTGGAAGAAACACTGGACATTGACGCCCTGCGTGATATCTGGTATCGTCCTTCCTACCTACTCGACCGTCGCCAAAGCATGAACGGATGTGCAGAGCAACGCTATGAAAACTATAAAGCGCAACCCATTGAGATTAGACTGCCCTCAAAGTTCACGGGCAAACTCCGTCAGATGGGGCTGGATGCAGACCGCCGCAAGTCCAGTGGCGTACGCGCAGCCATCATTAGAGAGAAGGGCACTAACGGCGAACGCGAGATGGCTTACTCACTTTATCTGGCTGGTTTCGATGTAAAAGACGTCATGATGACCGACCTTGTCAGCGGTCGCGAGACGCTGGACGATGTGAACATGATTGTCTTCTGCGGCGGCTTCTCCAACAGCGATGTGCTGGGCTCCGCCAAAGGATGGGCTGGTGCCTTCCTCTACAACCCCAAGGCCAAGCAGGCATTGGAGCGTTTCTTTGCTCGCCCCGACACCCTCTCACTCGGCATCTGCAACGGTTGTCAACTGATGGTGGAACTCGATTTGATTAAAAGTAAAGAATTAAGGACGAAGGATGGCGAGCGCCCCCGTATGTTGCACAACAACAGCCATAAGTTTGAGTCGGCTTATCTTGGACTGACCATTCCCAAGAACGACAGTGTGATGTTCGGTTCGCTCAGCGGTTCGAAGTTAGGTATTTGGGTAGCACACGGAGAAGGAAAGTTCTCCCTTCCTGGCAAGGAAACCGACTATCGCGTTGTGGCCAAATATAGTTACGAGCAATATCCCGGCAACCCCAACGGCTCGGACTACAGTGTGGCTGGTATCTGCTCGACCGACGGACGCCATCTGGCCATGATGCCGCATCTGGAACGCGCCATCTTCCCGTGGCAGTGTGCCTGGTATCCCGCCGACCGCCGTCAGGACGAAGTAACGCCATGGCTTGAAGCATTCGTGAATGCAAGGAAATGGATTGAGAAGAGAATGAGAAAATGAGAAAATGAGAGAATGAGAGAATGAGCAGGCTCGAGACAAAGTCACAAAATGAGGAGGTGATAATATAATGTATTGGCAACTATTTAGTACATTTCTGCGCATAGGACTTTTTACGATTGGTGGTGGCTATGCCATGATACCGCTCATCGAAGCCAAGGTGGTGGACGAGCACCGTTGGATAACCCGTGAGGAACTGCTCGACTTGATGGCCATTGCCCAGACATGTCCCGGTATCTTTGCCGTAAACATCAGCATATTCATTGGCAACAAGTTACTTGGTACACGCGGAGCCGTATTGGCGACACTCGGCACCATCCTCCCCTCGTTCGTCATCATCCTTGCCATAGCCCTGTTGTTCCAACGCTTTGGCGACAACGAATGGGTGCAAAGAGCCTTTCGCGGCATACGTCCTGCCGTAGTGGCACTCATTGCCGCCCCCGTATTCCGCATGGCAAAGATGGCAAAAATCAGTTGGAGCAATGTGTGGATTCCCGTGGCTGCCGCACTGGCTATCTGGTTGCTTGGCGTAAGTCCTGTGGTTGTAGTCCTCATAACAGGGCTCGCAGGCATTGGAGGGTACATGTATGGTGAAGTATTAAAAACAAAGGTATGACGCTATTGATGCTACAATTGTTCTGGGTATTCTTCCAGATTGGCCTCTTTGGTTTCGGCGGAGGCTACGCCATGCTTTCCATGATACAAGCCGAAGTTGTGACGAGACACCAATGGCTCACTTCCAGCCAGTTCACCGATATTGTGGCCATAAGTCAGATGACACCAGGTCCCATCGGCATCAATGCAGCGACCTATGTAGGATATACATCTCTTACGAATGCTGGCAATGAATGGTATTGGGGCATCGTGGGTAGCGCGATTGCCACCTTTGCAGTAGTTCTCCCCTCCTTCGTGCTGATGCTGCTCATCAGTCGCTTTCTGATGTCGTATTGGAAACATCCAGCCGTGGAGCACACATTCCGCTGGTTGCGTCCCGCTGTGGTAGGATTGTTGGCTGCCGCAGCCCTGTGCCTGATGACCGCCGAAAACTTCTCCACGCCCCAGGTCAACATGTGGCAGTTTTGCGTCAGTATCCTCCTGTTCTCCTTTGCCTTCCTCAGTGTTTCCGTGTATCGGATGTCGCCCATACGCATCATCATTCTCTGTGCCCTTGCAGGATTGGTGTTGATGTAAGCGGGGGGGAAGAGGAAAGCCGAAAAGCATGCCATTCGCCTCATAATAAGTACTTTTTAGCACAAAAACGTCAAATAATCCATATCGACACATACAAGTTATTACATTTTTTCATAATTTTGCAGAAATCAAACCATTTGTTTAACTAAATTCAAGTTTATCATGAAAAAGATTCTTATGGTAGTTGTAGCCATGGTAATGGCTGTTTCCGCAAATGCCCAGAATCCCGACAAGGGTTTCTCTGCTGCCGCAGAACTGGGGGTTGGTTCCGAACTGGAGCTTGGTGTTCGTGGTCAGTACAACTTCAACAAGTACTTTGCCCTTGACCTCCCCGTGCTGAAGTATGCCTACGACTACGGAGACTACAGTGTCAACGAAATCACCATCCAGGTAGGTGCTCGCGCATTCTCCCCCACCTTCGGCCCCGACATGAAGGCTTTTGCTGCTCTGGACCTGGGTTATGGCAACATGTTCAAGGACGGCAACAACACCAGTTGCTTCGCGCTGGACTTCACCATGGGTCTCTACGTATGGAAGGGTCTGTACATGGGCTATGGCTACGGCGGATTGTTCCACGACGGTCACCACAACGACCACCTGTTCCGCGTAGGTTATAACTTCACCTTCTAACCACGTTGCACAACAAAAAGAATCTGCCTGGCTTAACTCAATAAGTCAGGCAGGTTTCGTTTATAGGAATACTAAGGCTTAGTATGTCACTTACGGTCGTCGATGTTGTCTCCGTCGGTTTCCTTCAAGTCCTCATCGAAGTCGGTAATTTCGTTTTGGACGAGGATGTTGTACCACTGAATGAGTTTCTTTACGTCGGAGGGATGCACGCGGTCACGATCAAATGCAGGAAGGACTTCACCCATGAAATCGAAGAGTTGTTCACGAGAGGCCGTCTTCAGTTCGATGTCGGTTACGCATTTGCCCTGTTGCTTCTCCTTTATGGCATTGAGCACTTGACGAAGGGGCACTTCCTCCTCGTCGGTATACATGGCGATGTCGGCCAAAGAGATGACCTTGTCGGTACCAAACACGGGCATGCGCTTGTGTGATGCATCAAGAGCCTCAACAATAAGGTTGCGGTTGCCACGGGAAACAAGGCTGTAAAGCCCCGGCTTGCCAGAAATGGCGAGAATGGTTTTTAACATAGCTTTATTATTTTTTTATATAAGAATTATCAAGGTTGATTTATATGCATTTGAACTATGCGGTCAAGGTCTGGCAACAAGTCATGCTGTCCATCGTTGTTGACTATGTAGTCCGCTCGCGAACGGGCCTGCTCCGTCTGTTGATGTCGGGCGCGACGGCGAACCTCCTCTTCGGAGAGTCCATCGCGAAGACCTGTCCTCAGTATGCGCACGTCCAACGGGGCATCTACGAATAGCACCTTGTCCACCTCCGTATCAAAATGGCTCTCATAGAGTATTGCGCTCTCTACTGCGAGCAGGGGCTTGCGACGCAACGCCACCCATTCCCTGAGGTTCTGACGAACGGCAGGATGGACAATGGCATTCACATTGTGAAGATGTTCCTCGTTCGAGAACATGTATGAGGCCAGACGCTGCTTGTCCAACTCACAGTCCTCGTCATATAGACCTGGGACAAGGTTGGACAATTGCTCCATGACCTCATCGTCGCTCCGCATGATTATCGCAGCCTCTATGTCGCAATAATATATAGGAATATGGTAATGTTCAGCAAGCAGACGGCACACATACGATTTGCCACTGCCTATCCCTCCCGTGATGCCCAAGACCGTCTTGCTCATTCCTCTTCGCTATTTGTCTCAATGAGATAGTCCACTTCGTCCGGTTCAAGTCGAACGTCTATGATATCGTCTGGAGTACTCCTCAGGCGCAGGGGAATCTTGGTCTGACCTTGCTGCTGCAACGCCAGTATCTCCTCGTAGGTAACCGCGCATACAAAACTGTTGCGGTCTATCTTCTTGCTATTGGCATAACCCACGGTGTAGGTAACACGCGCATTGGCAGGGAACGTCCGCAACTGCTTTCCGCCCGGAAAGTTCAGTGACACGATGGGAATCTCTGCCGTCTGTTCGATGTACACATCTACCGTGGCTGTAATGCGCACCGTAGAAGGCTCCACCTTGGCTCCGCGAATCGGGAGCAGCCCCACATCGAGCGTCTTGTCCTCGCCCAGGTTCTTTAGATTGAGGTTCACCGTTGACACATAGGTCAGGGTATCGAGTACGGAAGTCGATGCAAAGACCTCCACCTCCCGTGGTTCGGTAGTGACAGAAAGCAAGTAGTGGCGTGAATCTGTTTCCACGACGCCCTCTATGCGAACAGGCACAGTGACACTCTTGCCGTGGTTGAAATAAAACTCAAGGGTCTCGGGTTTTACGGCAAGAATCTTCGAAGTGCTTTGCAATCGGTTGGTTAATAGGTTCTGCACGTCGGACTCCGGAATACGGACATGGCCTGTCGTACGCGAATTGACATAGTCGGTATAGGACAATGTCAAAGGCTCGATGCGATGACGCCAATAACGGATAAAAGTGGCGCCACGATCCCTGACGCTTACGGTCAGTTCATCGGGCAGGGGGGAAGTAATGACTATGTCGTCGGGCACATCCACCAGCTGAATAGGGACATGCAAATCCTTCTCAAAGGTTTCATCGAGTGTCTGCAACAGCCAGAAACCCGCAGAAACCACAAGAAAGAATAGGAAGACAAAAAGGTCGCGGCTTAAATGCCGGACTACATACTGCCTTATATTCCCTGCCAAGGTCTTTATCTTATACGTTTGTGTCACAGAGTCACGAGGACTTAAGTCTGGGGATTACCTGTTATCGGGGCTCGTTGACAGGAGCAGATGCAAATACAGAATTGCGGTCAACCTTGAGACGAACATCCTTTGCCACCTCTATGGTCAGCGTATTCGACAGTTCATCAATGGCCTTTACGGTTCCATAGATACCACCAGCGGTAACCACCTCCGTACCGACGGCCACGCTGTTGCGGAAGTTCTGAATCTCCTTCTGCTTCTTCTGCTGGGGACGAATCATAAAGAAGTACATAATGGCAAAGATAATGACCATCATGAGGATGAAAGACATGCCGCCACCCTGTGGCTGTGCTGCTTGCATTAAAATAGACATTGTATTCATATTGAGTTAATGGGTTATTTCGAGTTTATGAGTACACGCAATGTTCGGGTTGGGGAAAGGTTGTCGTTCCCGCTATTTCTCCAATGTGCCTTCGCTTATCAGTCGCTTGGCAATGGTGTCGAGCATGCCATTGATGTACCCTCCGCTGCGCGGCGTGCTGTACATCTTGGCTATCTCCACATACTCATTGATGCTTACGCTCAGAGGAATATCCGGGAATGTAGTAATCTCTGCCAATGCCACCTGCATGATGACCAAATCCATCAGGGCAATGCGTTCCAAATCCCAGTTGCGTGTTTGTTCGGAAAGTAGCTGACGATACTGTTTTTCGCCCTCAATCGCGGTGCGGAAAAGCGTAGAGGCGAATGTCGGGTCCTCGCTGTTCTTGTAGGGAGGGAGGAGAGGTTGCCCGGAGTCGTATGTTTCCTTAAACTGACGGATAGTCTTCAGCACAAAGGTGTCAATGATGGCTTTGTCGTCATTCCAATAGACGCTGTCGTCCTCGAGTATCTCGTCCAGTTCATCGTTATTGCACAGCATTTCACGGTAGATGCGGCGCCAGAGTTCACGATCTGCCTCATAACTGACATCAGCGGCCTGAATATACTCCTGGAAGAATGGTTGCTCCTTCAGTGTGTTGTACAAGCGACGAAGAAAGTCTTCGTTCTCCTCATCCCAGAAAGCATTGTTCTTTTCCCGATAAGAAGACAGTTGATGGTTTTCGCGCAATTGAGCCATGAATCTGTTTTCAAGAAACTTTTGCGGCATGGCGTAATACTCCTTGAGGCGCTTCGCACGATTGGCATGTGCCTCCTCTATGCATTGCCCCGTGTGGGAGAGACTAACCATCAGGGAGAGTAGCAGATGGTACAACTCATATGCCTTGTCAAGGCTAAATAGAAATTCCTTCTCTGCGGCATCCAATGTCTGATCCGCATTTTCATAAAAGGCATAAAGTAACTGAACGGCCTTAATGCGAATGAGTTCGCGGTTTATCATATTATCAAAGAATGTTATTTGTTGATTTATGGTGCAAAAATAGATAAATTCTGCCATAGAATAGCAATTTATGGCCGTTTTTTTTGGTAGTCTTAAAAAATAGGTGCAATTTTGAGGTCGAATTTTGTATATTTTAATAAATAATTGTATGGAAGACTTTAAGAAAATGGATGAAAACAAAGAGAAAGAGATTGTGTTCTCGCGTGCCATCAAGGCTGGGAAGCGCATCTACTATGTCGATGTAAAAGAGAATCGCAAGAACGAAATGTATCTTTCTATCACGGAAAGCAAGAAGATTGTAACCGGCGACATCAGCGCACCCAACTATAGTTTTGAGAAACACAAGGTATTTATCTACCGCGAGGATTTCGACAAAATCATGGAAGGTCTGCAGGAAGCCATCGCGTTTATCGAGGAAAAGCAGGGCAAGGCTGAGCAGCGTCCCGAAATCAAGGACGACATAAAAATAGACGTAGAGTTCTAACTCATTATTCTATCTTTGTCCATTTTATGGGCGAATTTAGGTTGCATCTCGGAAAAAGTCAAATAAAATTTGGTTTTTCGCTCGATTTGCACTATTTTTGCAGCCGCTTTTGGAGCACATCCATCGTGTGATGGCGAATTAAGCACAACAAACTTAATTTAGAGTAACACAAAAAACAAAACAAATGAAAAGTATTGACATCAAAGGTACCCTGCGTACCGAAACTGGCAAGAAAGCAACAAAACAGATTCGCAAGGACGGCAGCGTGCCCTGCAACCTCTATGGTGAGAAGCGTGGCGAGAACGGATTGCCCGAAGCGCTCAGTTTCAGCGTAACCGCAGCCGGTCTGCGCAACCTCGTTTACACACCCGAAATCTATAGTGTAAACCTCGACATCGACGGCAAGCAATATACCGCTGTAATGCGCGAGTTGCAGTTCCACCCCGTAACCGACCAACTGCTGCACGTTGACTTCTACGAAGTTACCCCCAAGAAGCCCATCGTCATGGAAGTTCCCATCAAGTTGAACGGACTGGCAGAGGGTGTTCGCGCCGGTGGTAAGTTGGCAGCCAATGTACGCAAACTGAAGGTGCGTGCTCCGTACACTCAGATTCCCGAGCGTCTGGATATCGATGTCACAAGCCTCGGACTGGGCAAGACCATCAAGGCAGGTGAACTGAAGTTCGAAGGTCTGGAACTGGTCACCTCCCCCAGCGTCGTGGTTTGTCAGGTTAAGATGACACGTAGCGCCATGAGTGCTGCTTCCAAGGCTCAGACAGAAGAGTGATGTCAGCACTACTCCGACGCATCTTCGGATGCAACAAGGGAGAAACTGAAGAACAAATGAAACACCTGATTGTGGGATTGGGCAACATCGGCCCCGAGTACGAGGGCACCCGCCACAACATTGGATTCAGAGTATTGGACGCCCTCGCCAAGGCGTCCAATATCGTTTTTCAGGACAAGCGATACGGTTTCGTGGCACACATGAAAGTGAAAAACCAGGAACTCGTCTTGCTCAAGCCCTCCACCTACATGAATCTCTCTGGCAACGCCGTCCGCTATTGGTTGCAGCAGGAAAAGATACCCATAGAACGTATGCTCGTCGTAGTAGATGACCTCTCTTTGCCCGTGGGCACCATACGCATGCGGCAAGGAGGAGCCGACGCTGGTCACAACGGGCTGAAGCACATAGCACAGATGCTTGGCACGCAAGCCTACAACCGCCTCAAGTTTGGCATCGGCAACGACTTCCCCCGTGGAGGACAAGTGGACTTCGTGCTGGGCAAGTTCTCGCCAGAAGACGAAAAGATTGTGGACGAAAAGGTTCCCGTTGCCTGCGAAGCCATCAAGGCATACGCCCTCAGCGGCATGCAATTTGCCATGTGCAACTATAACGGGAAATAAGCCCCCCGACAAACGACATGTCGCGATGTCGGGGGGGGGCATAATTTGTTTGGTCGATATCTTTAGTGTTTGCGCCACTCGCCATTCCTGATTTTGGTGACAACGCCTTCCCTAACTCTGCGCTGCATCGCCCTGTTTATCGCACCTACATTAAGGTCGGGACGAATGTGGCGAATATGTTCAACGGTGAACTCCCGGGGTAGCTCGACAAGAATCCGCTCCCACTGACTGCCCGAACTGAGGGTCTGGGGAAGTTGATATTTGCTTTGCAGCTGTTCAGTTTTCTCGCCCAGAAGTCTCAACATGCCCTGCAGAGCATATTCAGCCATAAGTTGTGCCATGCGAATTGTCGTGGGTGTCTCTTTGGCGGTGGGATTGCCCGTGAGCAGGTGGTTGATGAGTCCGCAGCGGAATCCTATGACTGCGGCACGGTGGTAAAAGCCATCGAGGGTGGCATCTTGATATTTGACCACCAACAGGCGTTTACCCTCAGCCCATTGGCCCATAGCTTTGTTGAGTTGACGCATGGGCAGAAATCCCTCTGCCTTTCTCAGACGTTCTATGGCCTGCTGTATGTGCTCGACCTGTTCATCCTTCATCTTCTTGAACGATGCAGGCTTCTGCCCAAGTTCATCGGGCAAGTAGGTCAGGAGGAAACGGGTGCTCAACCCATTTTCCATGTTGCGGCCTCCAAAGAAGTCCCACCAAGCTCCCGGAGTACCAAGCCCCAACAAGTTCCACTTGACATCGCCGTTGAAGTTGACACTCTCCTTGCTGGTGTAGCCACGCTGGTAATGTTCCCAGTCGAAGGCCAGACGTAACACTTCTGAAAGTTCATTCCATGCGCCACTTGTACCTGAGTTCAGACCGCTTATCTCGTGGATTTCACTGTAAATGCAGTGATTCCTTGCATACTTCAGTTTCTCAAAGACGTAACTTTGTGAGGCTGTAGCTGCAATATAGCGAATGACAGGATGAGGTTTCTTAACCGGCTCATTTTGTTTTCGTGTCTCCTGTTTCTCCTTATAGTTATCAATCAGAGCCTCCCCCCCGGCAGCCTCTTCTATGAGAGGCTTGGTCCAAGGCTTCAGGCAATTGATGACGGCGGTCTTGCCGGAACCCGCCTTGCCCACAACGCCTACCTGGAACGAACTCTTTTGCTCTTCGTCCTCATTCGAGAAGTAGGCAGTGCTGACTTGGTCAGCATAGGTTCCCAAAATGGGCATCAGGGCAGAGAGTACATTCATCTTCCTGTCCTCTGGTACACAGCTGAGGGTGTCCTTCAGGCCAATGGGTAAGTTCTTCAAAACGCGCTTCTGCAGGCTCTCAATCTGCTCGGTGTCAACACGCCACCAACCGCTCGGGGCGAGTTTGAAGGTGCTCAACACCTCTTTCATCTCCCTCCAGATACCCATGGCGGGTGTTTTGAGGGCTGAACGGAGGATTGTTTGGAACTCCTTCTCAGGCAACCCATGCCGAGGTATGAAACTCGACAGCAAGCCCGGGTCGTTTCCAGTCAAGCCCTTAAAGGCTGAAATACAACGATATAACCACATATTACGTTTCCCTTCTGTAGGTGCACCGCCGTGTTGACGCTCCCATTCATTATATATACTGGAATAAGCAACACCCTTGTAAGTGGGCACACAGGGTGCGACATGCGACATGTCGTTTGTCGGGGTGTCCTCCTGTAAGTCAGTCGTATCAACGGCAGACTGTGGTGGAAAGTCTTCTGTGAAAGGCAATACAGGATCATAGTCCTGAAATAGAAGTTCGTCATCGCGATAGATGACATCACCAGTTAAGAAGAAACCTGCCTGCCCACCACTCACGGCGGGATCATAACTGATGCCTAACTGTTCGGCCAGCCAATCCTGTGCCTCACGAACATTCATGTCAAGTGGCCTTACCGCCCAGATGTGCGTCTTTCCCCTGAAGGAGTTCTCCATGAAGGCTATGCCCAATGCTTTTTCGCGTCCGCGTATCTTGTTATTGTATAAATCAAGCGGATTGACATCAGGATCGTCGTTGTCAAAGGCATACATACCATTGTCCACCGCACTCCCTTGATGGCGATGGCCATCCGTGAAGTTCTGCGCATTGGTGCAGAGATAGAGCAACGACTTCTTCTTGCGGTCATTGTTCCAATCTTTCCGACGCATGGCTGCATCCTTCTTGGCCTTGGCCCGGTTTAACACTTTGCTGAACTGGTCAGCATTTTCTACTTTATGAATCGACTCCACTGAAGAGAACGACTCAAAATAAATAATTGTTTTCATAATAAATTAATATTAAATAAAATTAAGACACCTCCGTTCCGTGCTATGATCACTCGCACTTTCCCTCGAAAATCTCGGCACAAAATTACAGCATATTTAAACCCGAATTTGACATTTTGTCACTATTGTCTCTTAATTTATGTTAATCTTCTCCTATTTTGAATCGGATGTCAGGTAAGCATTTCAAAACCCGGACAGGGTATCGGAGGGCTAAAACATTGTGCATGAGAACTTTAATTTTGAATTTAAACATACAATTCTCTTCAAATTAAAATGCTTATATGCTTGCATAACTCACCGAAATTTCGTATCTTTGTATTGTCAAACGAGAACAGGCGGCGGCTCGGTAGAGTCCAAAAGCGCGCTATGGCTCTACGCTCGCCTTGCACTGTCCTTGTATAGTATTTCAGAGGTGGGAAGCACACTATCGCACACGGGCCCACGATAGTATGGCGGAGCACTGAAGAATACTGTAGTTATTAACCAATTAAAACCAAACAAAACTATGGCAAACAAAGTAATCGGGAGCATTCCCTACAGCCTCGGACTTCGCCCCGTCAACCCGGGCGACGCCGAAAGTGAGAAGAAGATTGGCGCAACCCTCCAGGAGCGCGAGTGCATCACCCTCGCCATGCTGGCCAAGCACATGGCCGACCACGGCACCCCCTTCACCCACGGAGTAATCCAGGGCGTACTGACCGACATGGTGTCGTGCGTCATCGAGCTGCTCAAGGGCGGCTACAGCGTCAGCCTGGACGGACTGACGAAGTTCTACCTCGGCGCAAAGACCGAACTGGTGGACACCGTGCAGGACTTCAACCCCGCCACGCACATCAAGAAACTCCTCGTCCGCTCGCGCGTGGCCGGCGAAGCCACCTCGGAGGTGAACACCAACGTGGACTACGAGTACGTGATGACGCGTGAGGAACAGGCCGCAGCCAAGAAGGCCGCCAAAGCCACCCTGCCCCAGGCAGAGACCAGCGACGACGACAACCAAGGCGGTGACACGCCCGACACGCCCGTAACGGAGTAAGGAGTGAGAAGTAAGGAGTGAGAAGTGAGAAGTGAGAAGTGAGAAGAGAAATGTATTAGACTCCCTGAATAATCCTCAAGAGGCGGAAGTATCCTCTTCTCACCTCTCACTTCTCACTTCTCACTATTTCAATTTTCAACTTTCAACTTTCAACTTTGACCTTCGGTCGAGTTCCGACGCGACTCGGCATAGCTCGAACGAGTTCGGCTCTGCACTCGCTGCTCCGTCACTTCAATTTTTAATTTTCAATTTTCAATTTTCAATTTTCAATTTTCAATTTTTATTCGTACCTTTAACATGCGTTTTAGGTACTCACGCTCGACAAACTGCAAATAAATTTGCGTTTGTGCTCGCTTATTCGTACCTTTGTTCTCACTATGGAAAAGGATTTCACCAAACAACTTGTAGAGCGCTTCCTCAAATACGTTTCGTTCGACACACAATCCAGCGAGGAGGCGGAAGGACAATGCCCAAGCACAGACAAGCAGTGGGCTCTGGCTCGCTACATCAAGGAGGAACTGGAAGGACTGAACCTATGCGACGTGGAGGTGGACGAACACGCCTACGTCTATGCCACCCTGCCAGGGAACACTAATAAGGAGGTGCCCACGATTGGATTCATCGCCCACATGGACACCAGCCCTGACTGCTCTGGCAAGGACATTCGTCCGCGCATCGTGGAAAACTATGACGGGAGCGACATCGTGCTGAATGAGCATGTGACCACGCGCGTGAGTCAGTTTCCCGAACTGCTGCGCCACATTGGCGAAGACCTGATTGTCACGGATGGCACCACCCTGCTGGGAGCCGACGACAAGGCGGGCATTGCCGAAATCGTCACGGCCATGACCTGGTTGCAGGCTCATCCCGAGGTGGAGCACGGAAAGATTCGCATCGCATTCAACCCCGACGAAGAGATTGGCATGGGTGCCCACCTTTTTGATGTGGAGAAATTCGGCTGCGAATGGGCTTATACGATGGACGGAAGCGAAGTGGGGGAGTTGGAGTACGAGAACTTCAACGCCGCAGCGGCTAAGATACTCATCCGTGGCTGCAACGTCCACCCTGGTTACGCCAAGGGGAAAATGGTGAATGCCTGCATGGTGGCCAATGAGATTGTACAATGCATGGCAGCCGACGGAACGCCTGAAACGACTGAAGGTTACGAAGGCTTCTCTCATCTCACAAGCATGTCGGGCACGGTGGAGGAAGCAACCCTCTCATACATCATCCGCGACCACGATGCCGAAAAGTTCGAGCAACGAAAGGAAACGATGGAGAAGGTTTGTCGCGATGTCAACCTCCGACATGGGGACGGGACTGCTACGCTTGTCATTCGTGAACAATATCGCAATATGCTGAGCCAAATACAGGACAAGCAACATATCATAGATATAGCGAAGCAAGCCATTACGGAGAGTTGTGGAGCATGTGTCGTAAAGCCCATCAGAGGTGGAACCGACGGGGCACAGTTGAGTTTCATGGGACTACCCTGCCCCAACATCTTTGCAGGTGGACTGAATTTCCACGGACGACATGAGTTTGTGCCCATACAGAGTATGGAGAAGGCCATGCAAACCATAATCAACATCTGTCAACTGACAGCAAAACAAACGTCCCTCTAATCCCCCCCATTTCAACAAAGATGAACAACGAGGCAAGGATAGACAAATGGCTGTGGGCGGCACGCATCTTCAAAACGCGCACCATTGCTGCCGCGGCCTGCAAAAAGGGACAAGTGACGATGGGGGGAGTGCAACTGAAACCCTCACGCATGGTGAAGGTGGGCGACATGGTGGATGTCAGGAAGCCCCCCATAACCTATTCCTACAAGATACTCCAGGCCATAGAAAACCGCGTTGGGCCGAAACTCGTGCCTGAGGTTCTTGAGAATGTCACAGCGCCTGAGCAATACGAATTGTTGGAGATGAGCAAGATAAGCGGATTCGTCAACCGCGCACGCGGCACAGGTCGCCCCACCAAAAAGGAGCGCCGCCAGTTAGACGACTTCCGCGAGGACACGCCCTTCTTCCTCGACCTTGACGACTAACCACTCATTATAAATGATAGACCCCATAACCATAGCCAAGATTAAGGATGCCGCAAACATCGTGGATGTAGTTTCAGACTTTGTTACCCTGAAACGCGCAGGTGCTAACCTCAAGGGGCTATGCCCTTTCCACGACGACCGCACGCCCTCCTTCATGGTTTCCCCTGCCAAGAACTACTGCAAGTGCTTTGCATGTGGCAAGGGAGGCAACCCCATTGGCTTTATTATGGAACATGAGCAGATTAGTTATCCCGAGGCCCTGCGCTATTTGGCTAAGAAATACGGCATTACCATTCACGAAAAAGAACTTAGTGAAGAAGACCGCCAGCACAACAACGACCGCGAATCGATGTTCATCGTCAATGAATGGGCAAATGAATGGTTCCAACACGAACTCAACGAGACCCCCGACGGACGAGCCATCGGCTTGAGTTATTTCCGTGAGCGTGGTTTCCGTGACGACATCATCAAAAAGTTTCAATTGGGTTTCTGTCCTGACAGCCGCGACGGAAAGATGAGTCAGGATGCACTCAAGGCTGGATTTCAAGAAAGATACCTCGTCAACGACCCTGAAACGGGACTTGGCACAGGGCTTTCCATCAAGAGAGAGGGAAGCAAGCAATTGCGCGACCGCTTCTGGGGGCGCGTGATGTTCCCGATATTCACCATGAGCGGAAAGGTGGTGGGATTCGGAGGTCGCGTCCTTGATGCAGCCACAAAGGGGGTCAATGTCAAGTACCAAAACTCGCCGGAAAGTTTTATCTACAGCAAAAGGCGTGAACTCTACGGACTCTTCCATGCCAAGCAAGCCATACGCAAGGAAGACCTTTGCATACTCGTAGAGGGCTATACTGATGTCATGGCCATGCACCAAAGTGGCATTGAGAATGTGGTTTCATCCTCCGGCACTGCACTCACCGAGGAGCAGATACGCACCATCCACCGACTGACAGACAACATCACCGTCATCTACGACGGCGATGCCGCTGGCATCAAGGCAAGCCAGCGCGGCATAGACATGCTCCTGGCACAGGGCATGAATGTAAGATTACTGTTATTGCCTGATGGCGATGACCCGGATTCCTTTGCCCGCAAACACAATGCAGAGGAATTTCAGCAATACCTGCACGACCATCAAGTTGATTTCATCAAGTTCAAGACAGACCTGCTCATGCAAGAAGCTCAGGGCGACCCGATTGCCAAGAGCAAACTGGTGAACAACATCGTACAGAGCATTGCATGCATCCCTAACGAGGTCACACGTGCCGTCTATGTTCAGACGGCTGCGCAAATGATGCAACTCGACGAACGCATTGTGGCACACGGGGTGGCAGAGGAAGCCAAAAAGATGAGGGAGGAAAAGATGCGGGAAAGAGAAAGGGAACGTGCACGCCAAGACAAGGCCACGGGAAGTGCCATACCCGAAAGTGCCCCCCTGCCTTCTGAGGTTCCGCCAACTGACATTCCTTCCGTGGGTGAAGAGGGACAAGTGCCACCCTCTGTGCCCAATGAAGAAATGGCTCCAAGTGACACAGCATCCCAACTGGCAAACACTATTATCAAGCGTGACCACGAACGTTTGCTGAAGAAGGAACGCGAACTGATGTGGCTCATCGTGCGCAAAGGCGAAAACATCATTGACAACACGGCCAATACTACAAGCGAAGGTCTGCCAGACCAAACAACAGTGGCAGCATACATTGATGCGGAACTCCGAGACAAAGGAATCTCCCTCATTGAACCATTGCATCAACGAATGCTTGATATAGTGCTCAAAGACAATGGTGTACAGAAAACAGAACGCCTGCTCATCAACCACGACGACCCTACCGTGAGCCGATTGGCCTTCGAACTGGCCTATGATAACGAGGAACTGAGCCGAATCTTCCAAGGCAGCACCCCGACAAGTACCAAGACCCGCGACGCCTCACAAGTTGAAGACCACGAGAGACAGGCCTTGACATCATTGGTGGGTCACATCCTTTCCGATTATTTATTAGAGATTGTCCAGCAACAGGAAAAAGAGCTTATGCGCAAACTGGCCGCCCCTGAACTGAAGAGCAACCCGCAGCAGATGCTCCAGCTCATGCAGCAATTAAAAGAACTGCAAGCCACCAAAAAACAGTTGAAAAATTAGCGTCCTGCCCCTTTCCCGTCATCCGATTCTTGCCGTCAGTCCATGCCCTTTGAAGAATCGGATGATGTATTCTATCTGCTCGTCTGTGGGCGTTGACATCGCTATCCCTTCAGGATTATATCGACTTCCAATGCGCCGATGTTTGTCCTTTCCTGTATCATGGTAAGGAAGAAGTTCCACAAGTGGCGCAACGGGCAACGAAGCCAGGAAACAAGCCGTGGCCTCCATGTTCGTCTCGTCGGCATTCACGCCCTCGATGAGAGGAACGCGAATGATGAAGGGTACACCAAGTTCGGCCACGAGACGGATGTGCTCAAGAATGCGCTCGTTCGATACGCCCGTATAGCGACGATGCAGTTCGGGGTCCGTATGCTTGATGTCGATGAGGAAGAGGTCACACTCCCGTGCCACTTCCCGAACCTTCTCCTCCGTACAATAGAGCGAAGTATCGACCGCACGATGGAAACCGCGCTTCCCAAGTTCTTGCAACAGGGGGACGATGTCCTGCATCATGGGTTCCCCTCCGCAAAGGGTCACGCCTCCCCCACTCTCGGTCATCACCTCGCGCTCCTTCTCCACCTCCCTCATTATCTCCTCCAAAGTCCAATTTCTTCCGCACATTTCCCTCGCCATCGTGGGACAGACTTCTGCCTTGACCTCATCCGTCTTCCCCACACAACTGCCACAATGGATGCACTTCTTCTCCTTGAACGTCAGTTGCGGATGTGGGCTCCACGACTCAGGATTGTGGCACCATACACAACGCAACGGGCAACCCTTCAGGAAAAGGGTTGTCCGTATGCCCGGCCCGTCGTGAATGGCGTAGCGCTTGATGTCAAATAAGAGCAATCCCTCGCTCTGCTCTTTTATATGTTCGGTTACCATTTTTCACAATCCTATTTGTCTTCATTCTATTACTGAGACTCCCCCTCTAAGTTAGAGGGGGTGGCCTTTAGGCCGGGGGCGTATGGCTTCGTAGGGAATGGGCTTGTTGATATTCAACAATTGCATTTATGATGGAGTCAGGATGCTCAAACACTATTCTATTCTCAAATCGCAAAGTGTGAATCCCAAAAGTTTTCTCAATCTCTTTGTCACGGAAGAAATCGATTTCTGCATTGACCCCATTGTAATGGTAATGCCCATCCAATTCTATAGCAAGATGTAGTTCAGGGCAATAGAAATCGAGGATATGGAACCCGACACTAAATTGACGACGGAATTGCAACCCCGCCACATTTCGGCCTTTCAGCAACCTCCATAAAGCGCCTTCAGCCGACGTGCCATATTGCCGCAACTGACGACGATAGGACTTCATCTCGGGTACGTTCTTTTTGTGGATGCAATCCATTGTCTTGAATTTACTATTTGCACCTTGGCATAACATGTTGTATGACATACTCCTCCGCCCTTTGGGCACCTCCCCTAACTTAGGGGAGGAGTTTGGTTACCATCTGTCATGCGCCTGAGAATGATGTCTTCATTCCCAAATTGAATAGCGCTTGATGTCAAATATCCTCATTCTCCGTGCGGGCAATGATTTCGTTTTGCAGTTGGGCAGTCATGTCGTTGAAGTAATCACTGTAGCCAGCCACACGCACCAAGAGGTCACGATACTGGTCGGGATGCTTCTGCGCGTCGAGCAAGGTCGCAGTGTCCACGATGTTGAACTGTATGTGATGGCCACCCTGACGGAAGTAGGTGCGAATGAGGTGTCCGAGTTTCTTCATGTCCTCGTCTGTCTTCAGCAACGAAGGCACGAAGCGCACGTTGAGCAACGTACCGCCCGACTTCGTTTGGTCGAGTTTGCCCAGCGACTTGATGACCGACGTAGGGCCGTGGGTGTCGCTGCCGTGGGCAGGCGAGGTGCCGTCGCTGATGGCAAAGTGGGCAAAACGTCCGTTGACAGAGGCACCGCAGACGCTGCCGAAATAGTTGTGGCAGGTGGTGGAGAGCATGTTCAGGTGGGTCTCGCCGCCGCGCGTGTTGGGTCGTCCCTCGATGGCCTTCACAAGGTCTTCATAGACGCGCACGGCAATTTCGTCGGCATACGGGTCGTCGTTGCCAAAGAAGGGAGTGCGCGTGCGGATGTATTGGCGCATTATCTCCTCCCCCTCCCAGTTTTTGTCACAGGCCGCAAGCAGTTGTTCCATCGTGTAGCGCTTGTCCTCGAAGACGTGTTTCTTCAGGGTCGTGAAGCAGTCGGTGATGGTGCCAAGTCCCGTACACTGGATGTAGGTCGTGTTGTATCGCGCACCGCCGCTGTAGTAGTCCTTGCCTTTCTCGATGCAGTCGTCGATGAAGAGCGAGAGGAACGTGGCGGGTGCATAGAGCGAAAACATGCGCTCGATGTAGTTGTTAACTGACAGTTTCAAGTTTACGAAATAGACCATCTGGCGGTGCCATGCCTCGTAGAGTTGCTCGAAGGACTTGAACTCGCGCGGGTCGCCCGTTTCCAGTCCCAGTCGCTTGCCCGTCTCGGGGTCAATGCCGTTGTGGAGGGTGATTTCCAGTATCTTGGGTGTATTGAGGTAACCCGTCAGCAGATAGGCTTCCTTACCGAAGGCACCCACCTCGATGCAACCGGAGCAACCGCCCTCGCGAGCGTCCTCCAGCGTCTTCCCTGCGCGTGTCATCTCCTTGACGTAGGTGTCGGGATTGAAGATGGAGGGATAGCCGTGGCCTTGACGAATGACGCGGATGCCTGCCTGCAGGAAGTCGTCGGGCGTGTTCTCGGCAATGTGGATGGAGAGGCCTGGCTGCAGTTCGTGCAGTTCCTCCTGTATCTCCAATATCATGAACGAAATCTCGTTGGCGGCACTCCTGCCCTCGCGATCCACACCGCCGATGTTGATGTTCGTGAAGTCGTTGTAGGTGCCCGACTCCAGAGCGGTTACGCCTACCTTCGGGGGGGCGGGCTGGTTGTTGAACTTAATCCACAGGCAGGAGATGAGTTCCTTTGCCTCGTCGCGTGTCAGCGTACCGTCCTTCAGTCCTTGCTCGTAGAAGGGGAACAGGTGCTGGTCGATGTGTCCGGGGTTCATGGAGTCCCAACCGTTCAGTTCTGTCACCGTGCCCAGGTGCACGAACCAATACATCTGTATGGCCTCCCACAGGTCGCGCGGCGCATGGGCAGGCACCCAACGGCATACGTCGGCAATCTTCCTCAGTTCGGCGATTCGCTTCTCGACCTTGGCATTCAATTGTCCATTGTCCATTGTCAATTGTGAACTGAGTTCATCTGCCATTTCTTCAGCCAGTTGGGCATGTCGCTCGGCAAAGAGGATGGCAGCATCGCACGAGATGGCCATGGCCTCCAGTTCCTGCTGCTTGTCCGTGGCCTCGGGGTCGTAAATGTAGTCCAGCGAGGCTATCTTCTCCTCGATGCGCTTCTTCACGTCCAGCAGACCCATGTGGTACATCTTGCCGTCCATGGCGGTATGGCCTGCGGCACGCTGCTCCATGAACTCCGTGAATACGCCCGCATGATAAGCCTCCTCCCATTCCTTCGACACGTGGTTGAAGATGCGCTCCCTTTGTGTCTTGCCGCTCCAGTAGGGAATCACCTCACGCTCGTACGTGTCAATGTCCTCCTGCGAGATGGTGTAGCGTTGCAGTTCGCGCTCGTTCAGCGTGTGCAGGTCCTCCACCGAGTGACAAGTCAGTTCGGGGAACGTAGGCACCGCCTTGGGTACGGGTCCGCGCTCGCCCACGATGAGTTCGTCCCGACCGATGTAGAGCGTCTTCTTCTTACAAATCTCATAGAAGTTCCTGGCCCTCAGCACGGCGATGGGCATCGTGCCGTAGTGCTGCTTGTAGAAATCAGTCTCAATGAGGGCACGCTCGATGCTGAGCGTCGTCGGTGTGTCCATGTTCTCCTGGCGCAGGCGCTTGATGCGCTCGCTGCAGCCCCCCATGTTCTCGGGGTATTTGATGGTGTATTGTGACATGTCTGTTAGTTTTTTTGCGATTTTGTAACTGGAAGAAAGAGGGGATTACATCCCTTTGGCTGCATACACCTCCTCCAGCGTCATAGGCTTGCGGAGGGTGCCGAGTTGGCGCACGCCTTGTTCCGTGATGACGTAGTCAAGTTCGTTACGGAGACCCGTGAAGTCACGCCAAGCCTGCAACTTGTCGTAGCAGATGAAGTCGCGGAACTGACCCTCGGCCTCCCACTTGTCCATGAGTTCGGGAATGAAATAGATACCGGGTTCCACGGTGAAGACGAAGCCAGGTTCAAGGGGACGCGCCAGACGCAGGGACTTGAAACCGAACTGCGTGCTCTTGACCTCGCCCTCGTTGTAGCCGACGTATTCCTCACCGAGGTTTTCCATGTTGTGCACGTCGAGCCCCATCATGTGCCCCAGTCCGCAAGGGAAGAACATGGCGTAGGCTCCGATGTGCGCGGCCTCTTCAGGGTCGCCCTTCATCAGTCCCAACGATTTCATGCCTTCGCAAATCTTTGTGGCTGCTGCCAAGTGAGCCTCGCGGAAGGGTACACCTGGGCGAAGCATATCGACGGCTGCCTGAAAACTCTCCAAATGAATGTTGTAGATGGTCTCCTGCCGTTCCGTGAAGCGTTCGCCCACGGGCATCGACGACGAGAGGTCGCCAGCATAGTGCATGCGCGTTTCGGCTCCTGCATCAAGGAGGAATATGTCACCCTCGCGGAGGGTGTGGATGAAGCCGTGGTTGTGGAGCACCTGCCCCTGCACCGTGGCGATGGTGGGGAAGGCCAGCGTGTTGCCCCCCTTGCAGCAGACTTCCTCTACGGCAGCAGCCACCTCGGCCTCGTGCATCCCGGGGCGCACCTTGCGGTAGGCCGCCAGATGCATGCGCGTGCTGATGTCCACGGCCTCCTCTATGATGCGAATCTCTTCCTCATCCTTGTAGATGCGCTGACGCACGATGGCCTTCACCAACCGCTGCGACACGGAGTTGCTCTGCTCCTTGGGATTCAGCCCCAGCAATTCCCACAGCCATACCTGATGGTCGCCTCGGTAGGGCGGCAGGAAATGGATGTGTTGACCCTTGCGGCGTGCCTGATCGAGATAGGTCTTCAGGTCCGCCATGGGACGGCTGTCCGTGAGGCCCAGTGCCTCGCACTTCTCGTGAAGCGTAGGCTGCGTGCCTGTCCACACGATGTCGTCAATGGTGAGTTCGTTGCCGAACACTATCTCTCGGTCTTCGTCAATGTCGATGACGGCCGCCAGTGCGGCATAGTCCAGTCCGAAGAAGTAGAGGAACGATGAGTCCTGACGGAAGCGGTAGGTGTTGTCGGCATAGTTCATGCCCACTTCGGCGTTACCGAGGAAGAGCAGCACGCCGCTACCCACGTCCGTCTTCAGCAGGGCACGACGCCGCCGATAACTCTCAAGGCTTATGGCATTCATTGATGTAGGGATGTTTCGAGATTTGCAAATTGGTTTCGGGGAAGTATTCCGAAAGCAGTAGATAGAGGTCGGGGTCGAAGTCACGGAGTTCCTCGCGCGTGTTCACCCAGTTGTGTTTGCCGTCGGTGTGAGGCATCTCGGCGTTCACGTTGAACCAGTCCTGCACGGCCTCGGCAAAGTACTCTTCCTTGTCGGTGATGCGATAGGTGTTGTCGAGGTCTCCCCTGCCCTTCGCCGCCTCGTAGAGTGCCTGCAGACGGGTGTTGAAGGTGGTATCCACCTGAATGATGCCGATGCAGTGGATGGCATGGGCAAACTCATGGATGAGGATGTCCTCGGCGTGGTATTTGTCTATCTGATAGGCCAGGACGTTCTCCTCGGCGCAAGAGGTCAGCGGTTCCTCGATGGTGCCGCCCAATCCTCGGGCACGGAGGTCCCAGTTCAGTGCCGTGTCGTTCACCAAATAGCGGTGTTCGGGCAGGTCCGTCGTACCCTCATACCGTCCCATGATGGCCACGCGGGCATGGCTCCGTATCATGGCGTTAAGCACGGCGGAGTCCAACATGCAGGTCATGGCATAGAGCGTACGGTGGGCAGCCACAAAGGCTGAATCGGGCACGCGCCACGACGACACCAACGGCAGTCCGTTGACATCGACATACTTCACATAGAACGAGTCGAGGCCAAGGGAGTCGGGCACCGACGAAACGATGCACGGAGGAAGACTCTCCAAACTCTCAGTCTCTCCTCCAGCCCCTACCTGTGAGGGAGGGGTGCAGGATGTAACGACTATTGAGAATATCAGTGCTATGGATAAATAAAGCGTCTTCATATCATCAACTAACATAATAATAACTGCTTCCCTCCCTCACAGGGAGGGGATGGGGGTGAATCCTTATTTCATGTACGTATATCGGTAATCCGTAGGCGACACAAGGGTCTCCTTGATGACACGCGGGATAATCCAGCGGATGAGGTTGAACTCGCCGCCAGCCTTGTCGTTCGTACCACTGGCACGCGCACCGCCGAAGGGCTGCATACCCACTACGGCACCCGTAGGCTTGTCGTTGATGTAGAAGTTACCAGCAGCGTATGCCAACTTGTCGGCCAACTTCTCCACAGCCAAGCGGTCGCGGCCAAAGACGGCACCCGTCAGTCCGTAGGGCGAAGTCTCGTCACACAACTGGACTGCCTCTTCCACTTTGTCATCGTCGTAGGGATAGACGGTAATGATGGGGCCGAAGATTTCTTCCTCCATCGACTTGAAGTGGGGATTCGAGGTCTCGATGATGGTGGGCTCCACAAACCAGCCGACGGTCTTGTCACACTTGCCGCCCAAGACAATCTCGGCATCCTTGGCCTCACGGGCAAAATCGATGTACGACTGGCACTTGTCGAACGAAGCCTCGTCGATGACAGCGTTCACGTAGTTCATCGCATCGCGCACGTCGCCCATCTTTATCTCCGAAGCCATGCGCTTCATGTCGGCCAGCACCTCGGGCCACAGGCTCTTGGGGATGTACATGCGACTGGCAGCCGAGCACTTCTGACCCTGGAACTCGAAGGCACCACAGAAGGCAGCCGTAGCCACAGCCTTTGCGTCGGCAGAGGGATGAACGAAGATGAAGTCCTTGCCACCCGTCTCGCCCACCAGTCGGGGATACGACACGTAGCGGTCCAGGTTCGAGCAGGCTTGTCCCCACAGGCTCTTGAACGTAGCCGTGCTTCCCGTGAAGTGGATGCCTGCGAAGTGCTTCGACTCCGTGCAGACCTTACCGATGAGCGCACCGCTGCCAGGCAGGAAGTTGATGACACCGTCGGGCAGACCAGCCTCCTTGTAGAGTTGCATCAGGTAGTAGTTGGAAAGCAATGACGTAGTCGAGGGCTTCCACACGGCCACGTTGCCCATCAGGACGGGCGTCATGCACAGATTGGAGGCAATGCTGGTGAAGTTGAACGGAGTGACGGCCAGCACGAAGCCTTCCAAGGGACGATACTCCGTGTGGTTGATGTTGCCCACGCCGTCCTTCGGCTGCATGCCGTAAATCTTCGAGGCGTAGTGTACGTTGTAGCGGAAGAAGTCGATGGTCTCGCAGGCAGAGTCAATCTCAGCCTGATAGATGTTCTTCGACTGACCCAGCATACAAGCGGCATTCATGATGGGACGATACTTCGTGGCCAGCAGTTCTGCCATCTTCATGGCGATGCCCGCACGCACGGTCCAGTCCGTCCGCGACCACTCCTCCCAAGCCTTCATGGCCGTCTCGATGGCCAGGCGGATTTCCTTCTCGCCCACTTTGTGATAGGTAGCCAGCACATGCTTGTGGTCGTGCGGACAACGCACCTCGCCCACATCCCCCGTGCGGATTTCCTTACCACCTATAATAATAGGTATGTCCACTACGATGTTCGACTGACGCTCCAGTTCCGCGTCCAGTGCAACACGTTCGGGCGAACCCTTCAGATAACTCTTCACTGGCTCGTTCTGCGGCAACGGAAAGTTAATTATAGCATTTCTCATAGATAAATAAATTTAATGAATGAATCAAATATCTCATGCAAAGATACGATTTAGTGAGCACAAAAACAAATTTCATGTGCAGATTGTAATTATCAAGGCAAAATGATGAACTTTTGGACATTATTTTTTCTTGACAACTGCATAAAGAGCACAGCCCTGGGACAACGCTGCGCCACATGATGTGATTGCCTACCCCACTCGCGACAGAGGGCAGGCATGGGTGGGGTAAACAAGAAGATAGCAGGAGGATATAGTAATTCCGCGCCAGCAGACTCCCCTCCCTTTTCCAAGGGGAGGGGTGCTCGTAGAGCGGGGTGGGGTAAGCAA
>FLNZ01003217.1_pt1 | contig 56136 bp, 34 predicted proteins | sample 1140391 | NCBI WGS metagenome assembly FLNZ01 (sample SAMEA3878171, study PRJEB12797) | bioreactor metagenome | biome: Moose rumen | place: Sweden | collected 2011-10 | reverse complement strand
TGTGGACAAGGTGCTCAACATGGCCAAGACCGTAACGACCATCAGCGTCTACATGCCGCAGAACAAGAAACACCTCATCAAAACCATGCCCATGAAGAGGCACAAGCCAATAGCAAAACTATTCGAAGAGGAATTTTGGGAGGCGCAATGACGAAGTCAGGAAAAAGGTCTGTGGCGGTCAGTTGACTGTGAACAAGTGAAGAATGTATTTCTCCGACGTAACGCACATATTGACTTGCGGATACGATTTTATCATGATTATGATAATCGAATTTGTGATAAAATTCTTGTCGGTTAAGAGAAAAAGGATTATCTTTGCCTCAGAAAGGGTAATAAATGACCAACGAAAACCATGATAAGGAATAATCCATTTGTAACCAAAGGCTATGCAGGCGGTCAGTATTTTTGCGACCGCGTGCGTGAAACGGCAGACATTGTCTCGCTACTTGTCAACGAGAACAATCTGGCATTGATTTCGCCACGCCGCCTGGGAAAGACCGACCTCATTCGCCATTGTTTTGCGCAGCCGGAGATAAAGAACCACTATTACACATTCCTCATAGATATCTATGCCACCAACTCTCTGCGAGACTTTGTCAACATGTTTGGCAAGGCCATCATGGAGGAGTTGAAACCTCGTGGACGGAAGGCGTGGGAAGGTTTCGTGAAGGCACTTAAATCCTTGCAAACAGAAATTTCTTTTGACATCAACGGAAGTCCCGTATGGGGCATAGGATTGGGCAATATGGATAATCCGGCAGTCACGCTTGATGAAATCTTTTACTATCTTGAGCATGCCGACAAACCATGCATCGTGGCCATTGATGAGTTCCAACAAATCACCCAATACACCGACGAACAAAGCGTAGAGGCTGCCTTGCGGACCCACGTTCAACGATGCGCGCAAACCACATTCCTCTTTGCGGGCTCCAAACGCCATTTGATGAGCGAGATTTTTTCCTCCCCCTCCCGTCCCTTCTACCAGTCTGTTGTGACCATGGGGCTCTCACCCATCTCCATGGACAAGTACTGCGAATTTGCCATGCAGAAGTTCTGCGAATACGGAAAAGACGTGGAGCCCGAGGTTGTGTCGGCTGTCTATTTACGTTTCCAGGGTGTCACTTCGTGCCTGCAGCGCGTTATGAATGTTCTGTTTATGCGTACGTTGCCCGGCGAATGTTGCACGACGGATATGGTAGATGGAGCCATTGACTATCTGCTGGACCTCTATTCTGAGAACTACGAGACACAGCTGAGTCAGATGTCCGAACGCCAGCGCACCCTGTTCCGGGCAATTACGACTGAAGGCGTTGCCAAGAACATCACAAGTGGAGCATTTGTCAGGAAGTACAAGTTGGGCTCTGCCAGCAGCGTGATGTCGGCAGCCAAAGCATTGTTGGAGAAAGACTTCATCACACAGGAACACAGTGCCTATGTAGCATACGACCAGTTCTTTGCGCTGTGGCTGCAGAGGTCATAAGAAAGTTGTTGCCATAAAGTTTTCTGCTTACAAAGTTGTTTCTTACGGCGTTTTAGTGTGTGCGAAGGCCTTTGCGCTTTCGTACACGCTGCTTTTAGGGGGGCCTTCACCAGTAACAACCATTGGAAGATTGAAAACACAAATTCTGGAAATTGTGACTTTAATTGTGACTTATACTGATTTCACACACACGAAAATACAAATTACATTTGCTATTTTGCTCGCTTAATCGTATCTTTGCACGCACAATGAAACGAATACTTATACACTCGCTGATTTTCAGTCCGGATGGAGTCAGCACAGCATACTTGTACAACGACATTGCCCTACGACTACAGAAAGAAGGGCACGAGGTAATTGTGCTTACAACAACCCCACACTTTAACCAAGTTCCAGAGCAACTGGCCAAGCAACCGATGCACTGGAAGGTATGGGGCTTTGTCAAGCAGAGCTCTTTTCACAGTATTAAGGTATATCACGTGCCACAGCACAAGTTTAAGAGCACATTACTGCGTCTATTGGGATTTGTCTATTGGCATATTGTCTCGTTCTTCGTCGCCTTGTCCATTCGGCACACCGACCTCATACTTTCACCTTCTCCCCCACTCACCATAGGAATTATGAACTTATGGCTTTCCAAACTAAAGGGATGTCGTGTAGTTTACAATGTGCAAGAGATTTACCCAGACATTCTACATCTAAAAGAGGGGGTGACAAAGAAAGTATTGAGAAAGATGGAGAGCAATGTCTATAATGGCTCAGATGCTGTAACAACTATAGACCAGGTGTTCTACGACACGATTGTCCCACGCTTCAAAGACAAACAGAAGTTACATATCATCCCTAACTTCGTGGATACTGAGCTCTATCACGAAACACAGTGGGAGGACATTCTTGACACGCAATTATTTCCACCGACCAATACCATTCGGCTATTGTATGCGGGAAATATTGGGTTTGCACAATCATGGGAGCCTCTCGTTGCTTTAGCAGAACGCACACGCCAGATGCCGATAGAATTCTTTATCATCGGTGAAGGTGTTCGTCGTTCTTTTATTGACGATGAGGTAAAGAGCCGTGGGCTTAGCAACGTACACCTATTGCCCTACCAGCAACGAAAATTGATGCCCGCAATCCTCTCCTACTCTGATCTTTCATTCATATTTATGAGCCCCGATATGGAAGGCGAGGGATTCCCCTCAAAGGTATACACCATCATGGCATGCCAGCGTCCATTGCTCATTTTATCGGGCGAAAACACACCCATTGTCAACTTTCTGCAAGAAAAGGGTTGTGCCAAGATTATCACAGAGAAAGATTTCGAAAAGAAAGTGGATGAAATGACACAATGGCTATCATGTGTCAGCAAAGAGGAACTACAAGAGATGGGGAAACAAGGGTTGAAAACAATTGAAGAGGGATATACAAAGGAACGAGTAACGGGCATGTATGCTAACCTCGTACAGAAATTAACACACGCAACATCATGAAGATACTCATCACTGGCATACACGGATTTGTGGGTTCAAACCTTGTCAAGGCACTCGCACCTGAACATACCATCTACGGATTAGACATAATCAGCCCCGAACGCGAGGGCGTGGAGAAAACCTACTCGTGGGACGACCTTGACAAGGGAGTGTTGCCCGAGGTGGATGCCATCATTAATCTGGCTGGCAAGGCACATGACACTAAGAACCAAGCCAAGGCTGACATTTACTTCAAGGTGAACACCGAACTTGCCAAACGCATCTACGACTATTTTCTCGCTTCCTCTGCCCAAAAATTCATACAATTCAGTTCCGTTAAGGCGGCAGCCGACAGCGTGAAGGGGGACCGTGTGGACGAAACGATAGAACCTGCTCCTAAAGGTCCCTACGGGGAGAGTAAAATAGCAGCCGAACAATACATTCAGGAACACATGGCAAAGCAGACTTACATCCTACGCCCTTGCATGATACACGGGCCTGGCAATAAAGGCAATCTGAACCTCCTGTTCGGTGTCGTTCGCCGTGGCATACCCTGGCCATTAGGAGCCTTTGAGAACCGACGCACTTTCATGTCTATAGATAATCTCACATTCATCATACAAGGATTGCTGACCAAAGAAATCGAAGGTGGAATCTACCATGTTAACGATGACGAACCAGTGTCCACAAACGAACTCATAGAGGTAATCTGTCAAACTATGGGTAAGAAGGCACGTATCTGGCACATCAGTCAAACTGTGATGAAAGGCTGCGCCCGCGCAGGCGATGTGCTGCACTTACCCCTAAATAGTGAACGACTGCGAAAACTGACGGAGAACTACATCTCTGACAACCGAAAAATAAAGCAGGCATTGGGTATAGAACAACTACCCGTCCGCGCGATGGAAGGACTCCGCAAGACCATACAATCATTTCATAGGGGCTTATGATTACTGCGACCATTATTCTCATACTCCTCTTCGCTGCGGAATTGCTGTATTTCCGCATTGCAGATCGGTTCAATATCATTGACAAACCAAATGAGCGGAGTTCCCACCGCAAAGTAGTGCTACGAGGTGGAGGTGTGATTTTTGCCATTGGCATGTGGCTGTGGGCCGTTTCGTACGACTGCACATACCCATGGTTTCTGGGTGGACTGACGCTAATCGCCGTTATTAGTTTCATTGATGACATCCATTCCCTCCCTGATTCCTTGAGACTTTTATTCCAGTTCACCGCTATGATGCTGATGTTTGCAGATCTCGACCTACTGCATGCCGAAATGTGGTGGATGATTGTCCTTGCACTCATCCTGTGTGTGGGCATCACTAATGCCTATAACTTTATGGACGGCATCAATGGCATTACGGGTGGCTACTCACTGGCCGTCTTATTGCCCCTGCTGTGGTTGAACAACAATGGAGCAACGACAGCATTCGTGGACAATTCATTGCTGCTGTGCGCCTTGATGGCTACAATCGTCTTCTGCTATTTCAATTTCCGAGCCCATGCCCGATGCTTTGCCGGCGATGTCGGTTCGGTGAGCATTGCATTCATCATTGTTTTTGCCATTGGAAAACTCGTCATACAGACAGGCGACATCACCTATCTCATGCTTCTTGCACTCTATGGGGTAGATTCCGTGCTCACTATCATCCACCGTATTATGTTGCATGAGAATCTGGGACAGGCACACCGTAAACACATGTATCAACTGCTTGCCAACGAATTGCATTGGCCCCATATTTACGTGGCTACGCTGTATATGGTGGCACAATTAGCCATCTCGGCATGGTTGCTGCTAATGAACGTATGGCACTGGACATATAGCATCGGCGTACTACTGCTGCTTTGCGGAATATACATTATATTCATGCGTCATTTCTATCACCTGCATGAAGAATATCTGCAATTGTTAGAGAATAAGGACACATGACGCGGCACGAGACGTTTCTCAGGTTTCTGCGAACGGCACTGTGGGGTGAGCACGTTGACCTCACGGGCAAGGAACTGACCATGGGACAGTATCAGTCCCTGATGCAACTGGCCAATGAGCAGGCAGTGGCAGGGCTTTTCGGGCAGGTGCTGATGGACTCGGGCATACGTCTGCCCAAACAGGCAGCGATGGAGGTATATTCCTTGGTGGAGCACATAAGACAGAGGAATGAGGTGATGGACCAGGCACTGGCTCATTTGTGCCGGGATTTGCAGCGCATTGGGGTGCGGTTCGTGGTATTCAAGGGGCAGACGCTTGCACGCCATTATCCCTGTCCCGCATTGCGACAGAGTGGGGACATCGACTTTGCCGTGCATCCTGAGGACTGGAAGCGTGCCATTGAGTTCTTCCAACAGGAGTGGCAGGCACAAATCACGGACAACAACTCGGACAAACATATTGAGTTTGAAATAGAAGGCGTACAGTATGAACTGCACCGCAAACTTACTTCCTTTGCCTACCCTCGCCACCAGCGCTACTGGGAGGAGCGGGTAATGGCGGAGGTCTGGGAGCACATCGAGCAGGTGGAGATTGGCGGTGCCCTGGTGCCCGTGATGGCTCCAGTCTATAATGTGCTGTACACTTTCGTGCATATTTTCTTCCACCTCATCATCGAGGGCATCGGCCTGCGGCAATTCTGCGACTGGAGTCTAACAATTCACAATTCACAGTTCACAATTCACAAGTCACCTTTAGAGAAGCACCTCAAAGGCATTGGCCTTGAGAAGGCATATACAGGGCTTGGGGCACTACTTACCGACTATCTGGGATTACCGGAGGAACGCTTTCCCTTCACCATCACTGCCGACGACCACAAGCGTGCTCCCCGACTGATGGAGAACATCTGGGAGATGGGCAACTTTGGGCACAACAAGCCTCAGGCTTCGTCACGCGGCATCCGCAATGGCCTCATGCGTTTAAGTCGCACTGCCGGTCAGGCGCGCCAGTTTCATCACTATGCTCCCGCAGAAGCATGGTGGCGCATCCCTTATATCTTTAAGTGGTGGGGGACGAAGTTGGGGAGAAAGGTGAAGAGATTAGGGATTAAGAATTAGAGAGAAAAGAGAAGAGAGAGCGCAACCACGAGGTTGCGCTCTCTCTTTGTATGTACATGGGGGCATTAGTCGGGATTGCCCGTACCATCATTGTCGTCTTCGCCCATATCGAAGGCGGACTGACCTACACTCACTGCCTCGATGCCGCACTTCACGGTTCCGGCCTGAGCCTTGCCGATGAGAATCTGTACCAGGGCTGAAATGTCGTCTTCGTCCGTATCGTCGTCGCCATTGACATTGGCTGCCTTGTCATAAACGGGTCCACTGCCCAAGGCGTTCACCAACTGTGTCAGGTCGGCCAGGGTATTCTGGTTGTCGCCGTTCAGGTCACCACGCTTCTTGGTAGCGAACGTCACACCGTTGACGGTGAAGTATGCACGCCAACCATTGATGGTCGTAGTGCCATACGCTTCGGTGTGAAGGCGCAACTTGCCGTTCTCCAGATAGTACGCGTCACTGGGCAGGTCTGTCTGTACGAAAGTACCCGTCATGGTTACAGACTTCGTGCCGTCCGTTGAAGTCACTGTCAGGGTTGGGGTCTTCAGTTCATCATAGTAGGTTTGATCCATGTAGATGCTGTCCTTGTCCTCTGCCATGCGTATGATGCAAGGCTTGAACTCACGAATCATTTCATCCTTGACACCTCCGTCGCTGATGCTGTCGAACTGCAGTACGAGATCGCCGTTCACGATGTCGAATCCCACCAGTTCGCGAGCCTCGGCAATGCCCATTTCCAACTGTGTGGCCTTGTCTATATTGAAGGGCGAGCAGAACGTGAGCCAGCGTCCGGCGGGCAGCGAGCGCACCAGACTCACACTCGACTGACCGGCATGGTAGTTGTATTCCGTATCCGTATCCAGGAGTGAGATGTGAGCGGGCTTGATACTATAGGTGAGGTTCAGCTGCACCAGTTTCGAGGTCTCTTCATCGCCAATGTAGAGAGTTGTCGTATAGGTGTCGCCTGCACCGCAGACACCGGGTTTCTGGCCGATGTTCAACTGCGAGCGGTCGCTCTCAATCTCCACGAAGTAGCGTGCTCCATCATCGGAATAGGCTACAGGATAACCGGTGGAAGCAAGGTAATAGCCATTGTTGGCGGTGTAGATGGTCGTTATCTCTTCTCCGTCACGGTTGGCATAGAACTTGGTGTTGGTCAGGCTGTCCAGTCCCAGAGCCGTCTGAATGCCAGAAACATCAAGCGTCAGAGGGTCATAGCTATAGTCTAATTTCACGGTGTCGGTAACCAATGAGAGGTCATAGGTCCTCACTACAGTAAAGTCTGTGAGATACAAGGGCTTTAAATTATAAATGAGGTTGACGTTCAACATGACGGCATTCATGTCGGCATCCACAAAGGCGTACTTGGCTGTGTAGGTTGCTTCCTCGGAAGTGTTCTTGCCACTCATGCCTCCGATATAGTAAATCTGGTTATCGTCGAGAGTAAAGTCGGCCTTCACACAGAAGTAAGCATTGTCACCCCAGGTCTGGAAATTTCCTTCTGCATCACGCCAACCATCGGTGCTGCCGAGCTGATAACTGTCGTCGAGGTCACCATTACTCTGTACTGCATAGACGGTCAGATCAGACAGCGAACTTACATTCAGCGCAGTGTATATGGAGGACATATCCACAGTTGCGGTCAGTCCTTCATGGTACCGTCCCACCTCAGACGTAACGCTTACTTCCTGCGTATCCACGACAGTGATGTCATCGACAGTAACCTGTACAGCGGGTTTCTCTACGAAGGTCACGTTGATGGTGAAGGTGTAGGTCTTGCTGTTGGCGGTGAGTGCCCATTTCACGGTGTAGGTTGTGCCTACCACGTCGGCACTGTTCATATCACAGATTTCATAGGAGTTCGAACTGATGGCTTGGAAGAACTTGACACAGATCTTGGTATCGCTACCCCAAGTAGTGGCCACGCCCGTGCCGTCAAACCAACCGTCATAGTTAGAATACGCACTGATAGTCGTTCCGTCTGGATTGACGATGCGAAGCATGTCCGTCGTAATTTCACTTACACCCAGATAGGCCTTTGCGTCAGTGAAGTCCACAGCACCCTGCGTAGAGGTGTATCCCAGTCCCGGATAGCGCTCCACATTCAGTTCTTCGCCAGGTATACCCTCCACGGTGACGGTGATGGGGAAGTAGGCCACGTAGTTTCGATTTGAGGTATTTCTACGAAGCATGCCTACATAAACAGTGTAAGTACCTGCCGTGCAGTTGTTGGTGGCTTTCACCGTAAACTTGGCATTGGCACGATCGTACGCCACCTTAATGCGAGTCTTATTCAGATTGTCCGTGCAGTTGCCATCGGCATCGAAGTAATAGACATACTGTCCGCTGAAGTCTGCATCGTCGGTAACGGGCTCCACTTGATAGTAATTCATGGTACCTTGCGAACTAGCAGTAGCTGCAGGTGCACCATTCAAGGCATAGAAATAAACATAGTTGCCCGAAGTCGGAGATGTAGCGTAGCCCTTGAAATAGGAAGCGTTAGTCAAGTATGTGTTTGTAAGATTGTCCAGTGCCGTGCACACGGTACTAACGGTTAACGCACTCTCAAAGGTCTCACCCTGCGTAACAGTTACCGACACGGGGATACTCGTTGCACGATAGGCCGTCATAGAGCCTTCTGTCACCGTGGGTTCCGTATAGTCGATGTCGGTCAGGTAAGCGATGGGAGACGCACCCGTCTTGAAGGTAATGTTGTAGACAAACGTTGCAGTTGCTTTCTTGCCATTATTATCCTTGTAGACGAGACCCTCACGGATGGTGCGCGTTGTGCCGTTGGAATTTACACCAGGGTACTGACCGATGGTGACGTTCGTATAGGTCTCGTCTATCTGGGTAAAGGCCACACAACTGCTACCCCAGGCAATAACGTTGCCACTGCTGTTGAACCAGTGTCCGTAGGTGCCATTGGTGTTGTTTGCGCTGGTTAGCACATTGCCGCTGCTGCTGATGGCACAACTCATGATGGTGCCGTTCGACTGCGAAGCGGTGTAGTCAACGAGTTTGCTTTCATTGAAGATGCTACTGCTCTCCAACTGGAAGGCGGTGCACAGGGCATTGGCTGTGCTTCCCGCATTGAGGGTCAAGCCAGCACCTGTGTAGTCCGACGAGGAGGGAGGCAGAATGACGTTGTAGGTAAGTGTTACATCGGCGATGTTGCGTCCGTCAATGACCTTCGTGAACTCAGGCTCTTCGGGGATGGCCTCGGTATATATGGTAGCCTTGCCCGACTTTATGTCGGTGTTGGTCAGCGTGAAGCTGTAGGGCCACTGGTCGTCGTTGGAGATGTCCTCGTCCCAGGCGTGCTTTACGTAGGTGGTCAGTGCGGGAGCCACCACGAGGAAGATGCGCGATGTGTTGGAGGGCACGCTGGTGGAGATGTTCTCCGTCGTCTCCGCAGTGCCTGTGCAGTGGACGGTGCCGTCGTTGTAGTAGGAAACCGAACCGTCAGACTTCAGGAACACATATCCTACGCGGAACCCACGGTACGATGCCGAGCCGGCGGAGTTGTAGTTCTTCACTCCGGCACTTACCAACGAGTTGGCCACGCCGTTGTTGTACTGACCCGGGTCGCACTCGTTCAGGGCACAGCCGTGGGTGAGAGCCTTGAAGGCCGTGGTGATGGTGGTGCCGCTGGAGGGCACGGTCAGTTCAATGACGTTGAAGCCCGTCGATTGGGGTACGCTGGCGTATGCCACCTGATACTGCTTTTCACCCAACTTGGAGCAATAGTAGTCGAACTTGCCGATGTAATTGCTGCGATACGAGGCTGCCTCCGTGAAGTTGAAGGTGGCGCACTTCATGGCATAGTCGAAGTAAATCTCATAGAACTGGGAGGCCGTGAGCCCCTTCAGGGCTATGTAGGCCTGACAGAAGTCGCTGGCATTGCCGTCGCTCTGCCCCGTCATGGGCTGTTTCCAAATCTGAGAGATGATGGTCTTGTCGTTGTACTTGTCCGAGAGGTAGTAGTGGAACCAATAGGACTGGTAGCGCATCCACTCGTGCGAGAAGGCGTAGTTGGCGCAGTTGCCGAAGAGGTCGTAGCTCTCTGCGAACATCAGGCTGGGATAGGCCTGGTTGGCCTGCCACTGTGCGGTCTGCTCCCAGATGGACTGACCGCTTCCACATGCCAGGTGGAAGCCCGTGTTGATGCTCGAAGATGAGGTATGGCTGTAGTTGGCAGCCTCGGCATAGACCATGTAGTGGAACGAGTGACCCACCTCGTGCGCCAGCGAATGGCCGGCGGGCTTCACGGTGGCGGGATTCAGCCAAAGGGCACTGCACTCAAAATCGTAACCGCCGCCGTAGCAGGTCCACGTGTCGGTGTAGTTCATCAGGATGATGATTTTGTACTTGTTCAGCATATTGCTGCACGAGAAGCCCAGCGTGTTGACGTTCAGGGCGTAGCACGTCTCGGCTACCTCCAGCACATCATCGGGGTCGAAGGTCATGCTCGTACCGTTCAGACTGGGAGCCGAAGTGGGGTCGTCGCCAAACCCGTCCTGCCAGAAGAGGATGCAGTTGGTGCTCTCCTTACTGTGGGCCTTCGACCACGTGCCCACTCCCGACTCGGTGTAGGTCTGTGTCGAGGAGTTGTACGTCCACGAATCGGGTTTGTAGAACGTCTTTGCTGCCCACGCACTCGCGCTCACGAATGCCAGCAGCAGGGTCAAAAGAAATGACTTTTTCATGGTTTTTTAAAATGGTTTATACAATATTTTTAATATTCCGACTGTTTTTCGGCCTAAATTGCGGTAAATATATAAAGAAATGCGCACACGCGCTAAACAGCGGGGATAAAAATGACAAAAAAAGCGAATAATATACTATTTTATTGCCCTATCTGCGGCTCATCAGCATGGGAAATGCCCCATGTTTAGGAGTATGGGGTGTTGCCGCAATAAGCAATCGTGACTTTTTCACCACCGTTGATTTGCATTTGATTGGAGCAATCATCGCATTTTTGACGGTGTTGATGAGAGCGTCGTCAAGCGTTGGGTAAGTGCCACAAAGTCGGAAACGCTCAGTTGTTCAGGCCTCTGGTTGAACAACGGGTCGGCAAGCAAGTGTGCCACAGCCGCTTCGCCGATGGGGAGTTCGGTCAGCAGGGGGCGTATGTTGTTGCGCAAGGTCTTTCGTCGCTGATTGAAGGTGGTCTTCACCAATCGGCGGAAGAGCCGCTCGTCGCACCCCAGTTCCCTTACCTTGTTTCGGGTCAGGCGGATGACAGCCGACCTCACCTTTGGGGGCGGATTGAACACGCCCGGCTCCACGGTGAAGAGCAGTTCCACATCGTACCACGCCTGTATGAGCACCGACAGGATGCCATACGTCTTGTGGCCCGGGTGGGCAGCGATGCGCTCCGCCACCTCCTTCTGCACCATGCCCGTGCAGCAGGGTATCAGGTGCTTGTAGTCAAGCATCTTGAAAAATATCTGCGACGATATGTTGTAGGGGTAGTTTCCTGTCAGCACGAACGGCTGGCCGTGGAAGGTGTCATCGAGGCGCATGGCCAGGAAGTCGTCCTCGATGATGGACGAGTCCAGTGCCGGAAAGTTCCTGCGCAGGTAACTGACGGACTCCGCATCAATCTCCACCACGCGCAGGTCGCGCGGCTTCTGCATCAGGAACTGGGTCATCACCCCCATGCCGGGCCCCACCTCCAGCAATGGCAGTTCGGGACACGCGTCCACGGTGTCGGCGATGCGCCGGGCAATGGAAAGGTCGGTGAGGAAGTGCTGACCGAGATACTTTTTTGGCTTAACTTTGCGTAACATACTGCAAAATTAAAAATTAAAAATTAAAAATTAAAAATTATTTCGTACTTTTGTCGCGGATTATGAAAGACAACATACAAAAGACTCTCCGGATTGTCTTGCCCTTTGTGTTGGGCGGTGCCATATTGTGGTGGATGTATCGCGGTTTCGAGTGGCAGGAGATTCGTGCCGCAGTGACCGGCGACATGCGCTGGGGGTGGATGCTCCTGTCGTTCCCCTTTGGCATATTGGCGCAAGTGTTCCGCGGGCTGCGTTGGCGACAGATGCTGTCGCCCATGGGCGAACAGCCACGCAGGCTCTCCTGTGTCAATGCCGTATTCCTTTCATACGCCAGCAGTCTGGTAGTGCCCCGTGTGGGCGAGGTGTTGCGCTGCGGCTACCTGTCACGCTACGAGGGAACCCGCATGAGCCATGCCCTGGGCACGGTGGTGACGGAGCGTGTGGTGGATGTGGCGCTCATCCTCCTGCTCACACTGCTCACCGTCGTATGGCAAGTGCCCGTGTTCGTAAGATTCATGAACCGCACAGGCATGTCGGTGGAGGGCATTCTTTCCAGTTTCTCCCTTACGGGCTATCTGGTGACGGCTCTGTGTGCCGTGGTGGTGGTGGCGATGACGGGGTATGTGTTACGCCATTTCCATGTCTTCGACCGTGGGCGCGAAGCCGTGCGCGGACTGATTGACGGGCTGCTGAGCATCCGCAACGTGGAGCACAAGACCCTGTTCTGGGGCTACAGCATCGGCATCTGGGTGGCATACTATCTCCACTTCTATCTGACATTCTATTGCTTCTCCTACACCCAGGACCTCGGTCCCGTGGTGGCGTTGGTGGCATTCGTGGTAGGCACGTTTGCCGTGATTGTGCCCACGCCGAATGGCGCAGGTCCCTGGCATTTTGCAGTGAAGACGGTGCTGATGCTCTTCGGGGTGGCAGCCACAGAGGGTGCCATGTTCGTGCTCATCGTACACAGCGTGCAGACCCTGCTCGTGGCGGTGCTGGGAGTGCTGGCACTAATTCCTCGGAGGGCGAGAATCAGGGAGGAAAAAGAATAATCGGGATTTCGGCATTTCGGCATCTCGAGATTTCGATATATCGAGATTTCGAAATCTCGACAAAACAACCACACAACCATGACCCACAAATTAACACATCTTTGCGTATGCGTGTCGGGCGGCGGCACCAATTGTGAGCGGCTGATTCAGCACTTCCATGCAGGCGATGCGGCCCGCGTGGTGCTGGTCATCAGCAACCGTGCCGATGCCTATGCACTGGTGCGCGCCCAACGTCTGGGAGTGGAAACTATGGTCATCGACAAAGCACAGTTGGCAGACCTCAACTACCTGCGACCGATACTCGAGGAACATGGGGTGGACGCAGTAGTGCTGGCAGGCTTCCTGCTGATGGCTCCCGACTGGCTCATTGAGGCATACCCGCGCCGAATCATCAACCTCCACCCTGCCCTGCTGCCCAAGTTCGGGGGCAAAGGCATGTGGGGGCACCATGTCCACGAGGCTGTCCATGCCGCCCATGAGACGGAAACGGGATTCACCGTCCACCATGTCACTGCCGTCTGCGACGGAGGAGAGATTATTGCACAGCGTCGCGTCGCACTGTTGCCTACAGACACGCCCGACGACATAGCCGCACGCGAGCACGAACTGGAAATGGCGTATTTCCCCCTGATTGTAGATGAATGGCTGCAAAACTGGCAGAAGATGAGGGAATGAATGGTCTGGAACCCTTAAAAAAAGATAAAAAAAGCCGGGATGCTTTGGTGCGTCGTGGCTTTTTTGTATATTTGACCCCGATAAACCCTTTATTTGTTGTATTTGAATTAACAAACCTTATTATTAACTAAATCCGAAAGTCTTATGAGAAAAAAACTACTCTCACTTGTAGCCATGGCTTTTGTAGCCATCGCTGCTATTGCCCAAAGTTGGCAAGCACCCGTAAGACCGGCACTGCCCGAAGGCACTGACCCCGTTTCCGGTGAAGTGTATCGCGTGCTGAACGTGGAGGCCGGCCAATTCCTGGCTGGCGGAAAGTCGTTCTTTAGCTGGTCCACGACCGCAGTGCTTTCCGACTACGAAAACTCCATCCAGTTCACTCTGACCCATGAATTCGACGAGGAACTGGGCGACGACCTGGGTTGGACCTTCAAGTGCTTCGACGGCACATGGCCCAACTGCTATGTATTCATCTCTGGCAACGGCATCGAAGGCAATGCCATGCACGTGGACAATGCCACCGATGTCCACCGCTACTTCGAGTTGCTGAAACAGTCTGACGGCTACTACCACATCCGTACCTCAGAGCTTGACGACACCTATGGCTCAATCATGGAGAACTGGGCAAGCCTGTATTGGGGATGGGGCGGCGCAGGCAGCACTTACCCCAATGGCATCTACGCTTCGGTGGATCCCGAGGACGGCTACTACTGTGACTGGATTTTCGGTCAGTGGACGGAAGACGAGATTGCCCTCGTGGAGACGGCTTTCGAACTCTACCGCGCTCGCCTGAGCCTTTACAACAAGGCACAGGAGGCAGCAACCTATAGCATCGACTACACCCCCTTCACGGAAGCCTACAACGGCGAGAGCTTAGAGGACATTCAGGAAGCCATCGACCAACTGAACGTCATGATTGCCCACGTAAAGGTGGAGCAAGTGCTGGACGGAGCCACGGAGGACAGTCCAAAGGACGGTACCTCACTGCTCACTAACCCCTCGTTCGACGAGGACATGAAGGGCTGGACCATCGGTAAGGGCAGCGCTACGCCTGCCACTATGACCTGGGACGCACAGGGCATCAACGACGGTGCCATGGCCGGCCAGGGCGACGACAGTTGGGGCAAGAACTGCGAGGTCTACAATGCCGCCTTCGACATCAGCCAGACACTCCCTTACATGCCCGCCGGTGTCTACAAGTTCACCTGTCAGGGCTTCTACCGCAATGACACCCAGAACACCAAGGCTCAACTCTATGCCATCCTGCCCGACGGCACGGAACAGACTGCTTACCTTTCCAACATCAAGGACTACCCCACCGACGAGCGTCTCTGGACCTCTGGCTCCTCATGGTTCAACGATGTTGAGCTGGACGGCAAGTGGATTCCCAACGGCATGAACGGTGCCATGTACCACTTCCACCACTACACGGGCGACAACGAGGATCCCGACTACACCAGCACCCTGCGCATCATTCTCGACGAACCCGTCGAGAACCTGACCATCGGTGTGCGCACCACTACGGACGGCACCTGGGTCATCTTCGACAACTTCACGCTGACCTACTACGGCATGCCCAGCATCGACCCCTACCAGACCGTTCTGGAGGAACTCGTTGCCAAGCTGGAGGCTAAGTACAACATGGACGAGATATATGCCAATGCCGAAGTGAAGGAAGCCTTCACCGCTGCACTGGAAGCCGCCAAGACTGTCAAGAGCGAATTCCAAGAGGAGATAGCCAAGGTGAATGCCGCTGAGGAAGCATTGGAAGCCTCCATCGAAGACTACAAGCGCCTGAACAGCATCTACGAGCAGTGGAGCGAAAAGGCTGCCACCGTGGACGGCACCAAGTGGGCCGAAGCAGCTAACGAGGTAGCCGACAAACTGGAGGAGATAAATGAAGGCTACACCACGGGGTCCTATACCGTAGAGGATATCGACGCAGCAGAAGACTTCGTCAGCAACACCTTCGCCAATGTCATTGGTGATTTGGTGGAGAAGGGCGACGACCTGACCTTCCTGCTCAACAATCCTGGCTTCGACACTGACTTCTCTGGTTGGGATCTGACCGAGGAAAGCGTTGCTCCCGTTTGGGGTGGCGCACCTGTCACCTATATCAACTTAGAAGGTGAAGAAGTGACTCTCGAAGGCGGTAACGCCGAGCGCTACCACGCTGCCTTCGACATGTTCCAGACCATCAAGAACATGCCTGCCGGTCTGTTCACCCTGAGTTGCCAGGCCTTCGAGCGCGACGACAATGGTGCAGGTATCGAGGCAGAACTCTATGCCATCCTGCCCGACGGTACGGAAAAAACTGTGAAACTGCTGAACTTGAAGGCTGATGGTAGCGAGACACAGCTCTTCGATGGTACACAAGGCACTGACAACCGTCCCGACCTCATGAATGGTTCGCTGTGGATTCCCGACGGCATGAATGGTGCCAACATCTATTTTGCCGAGGGCTTCTACAAGAATTTCTTTGACTTCCGCGTAGATGAGCGTGGTGACATCACCATCGGTGTTCGCACAAAATCAACTGGCGACTGGGTGCTCTTCGACGACTTCAAGATTGTCTATAAGGGCGATGATGCCAATGCATACAAAGAGACGCTGGAGCGCCTCATCGATGAAGCCGAAAACATTCTCGTGGACGCCGAGAACGGAGAACACATCTATACCACCAACAGCATCACGAACCTGGACAGCGAGACACAAAATGCCGGCAACATGCTCGACAACATCGACACTGCCAGCAAGGAGGAAGTAGTCGCTGTCATCGACAAACTGCAAGCAGCCATCGACTACGCCAACAAGAGTGTTGAACTCATCGACAAGTTGACGGAAACCGGTGCTTTCTATCAGGAACTTCTGAACAACACCACGGCTGTCAGTGACAACAGCGAACTGCAAGACCTGCTCGACCAGATTGACCTGCTGGGCGGTACCTATGACACCAACGAAGAAATCGAAGGATGGTTGGCAGAGATGCCTGTCAAGTGGTTTGCCTACGTACTGAACCAGGATGGCTTCAGCACCGCCACAGAGCAAGACCCCCTGAACATCACTGACCTCATTCTCAATCCCTCCTTCGACATGGGCAACGCCTCTTACTGGACAATCGAGTCTCTGGGCGACAACAACCAATACCAGAGTGCCAGCTACACCAACGAGGTCGCTGCCGAGGATGATCCCAACTACGGTGTTACCATCTCAGGCTTCGCCGAGTGCTGGCGTAATGGTGCCATACTTTCCGATGGCATGATTTACCAGACCCTTGCCGCTGCACTGCCCGCTGGCTACTATCGCCTCGAGTGCGACGGTCACGCCGTGGCTCAGATGGGTTATCCCGAAGGTGGCATCCAGGGCGCATATCTGGCAGCCACTAACGGCACCACCTACTGGCAGACCGCTATGGGCGTAAAGGAAGGTGGCAATTCCGCAGAGCCTCGCCACTATGCAGTTGACTTTGAGAGCAATGGCACCGACCTCATCACCGTCGGACTGCGCACCCTCTCCACCAATGCCAACTGGATTACGGGTGACAACTTCGAACTCTACTACCTCGGCACCACTGCCCCCACCGCTGTTGAGCGCATTGATGCAGCCACAGAAGCCCACAAGGCTGTAGTCATCTACAACCTGGCCGGCCAGCGTGTACAGAAGCCCGTACGCGGACTGTACATCATCAACGGCCGCAAGGTCCTGGTTAAGTAAGGACGGACTTTAAGGACCTTAAGGACTTTAAGGACTTTAAGGACACTAAGGACACCTTAAAAACCCCTTAAAACTGCAAAAAAAGGCCGCGATACTTTGGTGTATCGCGGCTTTTTTGTAAATTTGACCCCGAATCGGGTATGAAAATCCGTCAAGAACAACCAATAAAAGAAATTATTACTAACCTTATTACTAACTAAATCCAAAAGTCTTATGAGAAAACATTTACTCTCATTTGTGGCTCTGGCTTTCGTGGCCTTGGGCCTGAACGCACAGACATGGACGAAACCTTCCAAGGCAAGCGTGGTAAAGCCCTATGCTGTAAGTTTGGCTGACCACCTGACAGTTCAGGAAGATTTAAGCCCAAGTTTGGACATTACTAACGCTGTCTATCTCTTCAACGTGGTAGGTGAGGGATTCCTCGGCGGTGGCAACAGTTGGGGAACACGCGCATCATTTGGTGTGGCTTCAGGTGGCGACAATCGCCCCGACCTTCCCTACTTCATTGCCGATGTGACAGAAGCTTTTGTTGATGTTTCAGGTTACACGCTCGAGGAACTGCAAGAAGTAGGCGACAATGCCTATTTGCTTTACAGCCCCAAGTCGAAGAACAACTACCTTACATTCCGCGACGATGCTCTAAATTGCTGGGTTGACCTTGGCAGCCAAACCCACTATGGTCAGTATTGGCGCATCGAGGAGGCAGAGACAAATGTGTATCGCATCAAGAGTCCAAAACTTCATCCCACCTATGGTGAATCGGAGATTTATCCTAATTGGCAGTATGAGTATTTTGGATATGACGGTGGTGATAACAACCTCATTTCTGCTAACATCGACCCCCGTAAGGAAGGTGTAGGCGTGGACTGGTGGCTGATTTCTCCCGAAGGCTACGAAGCATTCAAGAACTCCGAAACCATGCTGAATGCACTTCTGGCGTTGTATGAGCAAGCCAAGATTATTGTTGATGAGAATCTGGGTGAATATGGTGTTACTTATGAGGAATACACCGATGTTTATAATGGCACCGACATCGATGCCATCAATGCTGCCACCACAGAATTGGCTGCCAAGGTAGTCGAGGCCCGCAAGACCAAGGCTTGGGCAACAGGTTCGGAGGAGAATCCCTCTGACGTAACCTTCCTGCTGGCTAATCCCACACTGGCCGGTAACATGAACGGTTGGACCATCGATGTGCCCAATGCACAGAACAAGCAATTCCAGTCTGCAACATACACCAATGATGCTGTACCTGAGGATGACCCCAACTACGGCGTAACCATCTCCGGCTTCATCGAGGCTTGGTTGCCCAGCGGTGGTGCCGGTCTTGGCAATGGTAAGATTTACCAGAGCGTAGAACTGCCCCTGGGTAAGTACGTCTTGGGTGTGGACGTTATGGCCACAAATCAGGCACAGAGCGACCTCGAAATGAGCCGCGAGACCGTTGAGGGTCTTCAACTCTATGCACTGGGTGGTGGCATCGACAATGGCGTTGATGTACGCTCACGCAATGGTAAGCCCGAGCACTACGACTTCGAGTTCATCACCGCCGGCGGTACCACAGAGCTGGGTCTGCGCATGGTGAATGCCACGGCCAACTGGTTCGGTGCCGACAACTTCACCCTGAAATACAAGGGCAACGACATTGACCCCTTCTATATTAGTCTGCCCTCGCTCATAGAAAGCAGCGAGGCTGCCTACGAAGATATAGATGCCGTTATCGCCAATGCCGACATCAAGGCCGACTTCAGCACGGCTCTGGATGAGGCGAAGGATGCCATCAACTCTACCGATGCAGACTTCGAAAGCATCTATAACGCACTGTTTAACGCCAAGAATGCACTCGACGCTTCTGTGGCCGACTATGTCCGTCTGGCTGCCCTCATCGAGAAGGCAGAAAACGACGTTGACACCTACGAAGGCTTCCAGATTAGCGACGACATCAGCGACCTGCTTGACACCTACAATCCTGCCTACGAAGAAGGCACCGCCACCAGTGAGCAGATTGAAGAGTGGGTTGCAGCCTACGAGCCCGCCCTGTTGGAAGGCGTAAAGGCTGCCATGGCAGAAGCCAGCGAGGAAAAGCCTTTGTGCATCAATGTCCTGGGCACGAACCTCGACTATGCAAACAATGAGACTGAGCCTTGGATATCTACCAGCAGTGCGTACAAGGTTAACTACCACAACGGTGAGGTATGGCAGGCATCCTATGCGTGCACGCAGACCATCAGCGAACTGCCCGCAGGCAAGTACACCGTAAGGGCTAAGGCATTCTATCGCGACGGTGGCAACGCCGCTACCTTAGAGGCCTACCAGAATGGCGAGTTCGACGTAACCACCTACATCGTGGCTAACTCCAACAAGCAGCCTGTAGTTTGCCTCGCAGCCGTTGCCGTAGAAAGCGAGAACGCTCCCGAAAATTCATACTACGCCGAGACTGCCGATGGCTCCGGCATCTGGATGCCCAACTCTCAGCAGTCAGCCGAGTGGGCCTTCAACAACCGTGGCGAAGACCTTACTTGCGAGGTCAGCACCTATCTGGCCAAGGATGGTGACCTGACCTTCGGCACACGCAACGACGACATCACCACTGCAAACAACCAGTGGAGCGTTTGGACCGACTTCGAAATCATCTACACCGGTAAGAGTGCCAGCGGTCTGTATGACCAGGTTCAGGCGCTCATGGACGAGGCCAGCAACCTGATGGCTGACGCAACCAAGAACAAGGCTGCAGACAAGAAGATTCAGGACGCCCTCAACGCAGGCGATACCGCAACTCCCGAAAGCACGGAAGAGGCCCTGACAGCCATCGTGGACCAACTGACCGAGGCTATCGAATATGCCGAGACCAGCATCAAACTCGATGCTCAGTTGCAAGAAATCTTCCAGACCTACTACGACCTCAGCAACGATCCCAACATCGACGGTAGCGACACTGGTCTCCTGACCCTGCTGGAAACTATTGGAGACATCATCGAGGATTCAGACAAGCAGTATGAAGACAACGACCAGATTGAACAGTGGATGGAAGAAATGCCCGTTAAGTGGTTTGCATACGTGATGAGCCAGACAGGCTTTGAAACAGCCAGCGAGAAAGATCCTATGGACATCACCGTCCTCATCATCAATCCCGACTTCGAGGCTGCAGGCAGCGTACGCGAGGCCGTTCCTCCCTACTGGTCTGTTGACGCAATGGGTAGAAACAATGGTTTCCAGGACAACAACACGTACAGCAACGCTGATGCCACCATCGTGCTGAGCAACTTCGTCGAAAACTGGACTCCCAGCGGCACACTGGCAGATGGCAAGATCAGTCAGAAACTGGCTGCTGCACTGCCCGAAGGATACTACTTCCTCGAGGTGGATGGCCAGTCAAACGGTGCCGAGGGTGTTTACCTCATGGTTGAAACCGGAAGCAAGACATGGACTGAACTCATTACCTCTGACTCTCCCGCTCATTATCAGTGTGAGTTCTACAGCAACGGCACAGACATCGCCACCGTAGGTATCCTCGTGAAGGAAACCACCGCTGGTTGGATTGCATTCGACAACTTCGAACTGAAGTACATCGGCAAGACTCCGACCGTAGGTGTCGAGGGCATTGAGGAGATTGCTCCCAAGACCACTGCCATCTACAACCTGGCTGGCCAGCGTGTACAGAAGCCCGTACGCGGACTGTACATCATCAACGGCCGCAAGGTCCTGGTTAAGTGAGCAACAAGACAGAGTCTTGGTAAAATAGCAACTCCAGTTTTTAAGTCCAAAAAGGACTAAAACTGATTAAAAAAGCCCGCAACGCACATCGCGTTGCGGCTTTTTTTTGTATATTTGTGCACAAAATAGATAAAAAAACTGTATCATGAAACGCCTTTTCTTACTACTTGCAGTGATTGCGACATGCGGCACCATCCACGCTGCCCGCGACACATATCATGTGGAGGTCATACGCCATCTTTCCCACCCCTTTGCCCAGACTCAGGACATAGATGTCAACATGCTATACCTTGCCTACCGGGCCGGCTACTACACGGCCAGCGACATCAAGGTGAGCGCTACCGGCACCTACCAGATTGTGGCAGAAGTATGGGGCAGCGATGAGGTGCAAGAGAAAACCAGTTACTCCACGCTTGGACACTGGTTCCACGCCGACGGTGCACCGGCAGAAAAGGCCACCGACGGAGAGCGCCGCGTGGCAGTGAAGTTCAACAACGGACAGTTCCACATCACGCACCGCAACAACACCTCTGACCAAACCTTCTGCACCGTGGGACAGGAGTTCCGCTTTGCAGAACTGTTGGTCCACGAAACGGACACCGTGCGCTATGAGTTTCACGTGACATTGGTGGATGACAACGAAAAGGAGTCCATCACCAGCGACCAGCAAGACCCCAAGCACACCTACTACCACCGCAAGGACCAAACCGACGACTGGGTGGTCAACACCCTGCTGCAGTGCAACGACGAGGAGGCCGTTCGGCGCAACTGGCTGCAGGTGAACCAAGGCGACCGCATCACCCTCTCGGCTGAACTCATCGACAAGGACAAATACCAGTCGGTGCAGACACGCTGGCAAACAAAATCGGGCACCCTGCTGCGCGACTATGCCGAGGAGCCCTTTGTAATGACCGAAAATGCCACCGTGGACCTGTGCGGGCAATACACCCTGCGCGCCAAACTATACCTGAAAGGCTCCACTGGCTATGTGACCAAGACCTACCCCATCTACATCGACGTGCAGGACAACTTCGGCAAGCCCCTGTCCTGGGAGGGTATGCTGCCCACGTTCTCCTACAACTTCAAGGACGAATATGGCGAGATACCCGCTCCGCAGAACATCCTGGGCGACGTGGCATCAACCGACCGCTCGGGTAAGCCCGTCAACCGTGTGAATGGCGAGTGGTGGACCATCGTGTGGGGCTCCACCCTCAACAGCGAGGTGGGCACCGACACAGCCACAGTGAATCAGGCCGCGCGCAACCTTATCAAGAAATACGATACCGACTTTGCCTACATCCGCGACGAAATGGGCTGGCCGCCCGACATCCGCGCCCGCAAGGGGTACAAGAGCACCGTCTATATCTTCGGTTCGGGACTGCGCAACGACAATACATCCAACGACGAGAAGGGCGGCTACCAGAGTGCCATCTACTACAACGACCCGAAGACCGGATTGGCCATCAACTGGCCCTGCGTCTGGGCTTCCTATTATCCCTTCTCCCGTTTCCGCAGCGATGCCGACAAGAAATGGAGCGACGGCGACTATCAGCGCGAAGCCATGATACACGAGGGCATCCATGCCCTGTTTGCCGACATGGAAGGCGTGAAGAACTCCGCCTGGTTCCATGAGGCTGGCAACACGTGGCTGCAAAGCGCCATGAACGTGCGCCGCTCAGGCACCTACGGCACACCGGGCTTCCTCGACGGATGTCCCTTCCTGGCACCTTTCATGCCCATCGAGTGTTACTCGGGCTGGCTGCAGGACGGCAGTTTCGGCGGCCCTTCGGCTGAAGGCGTGAACATGTACGAGAACGGCCAGCAAGTATGCACCTGGCGCACGTGGCTGGGCGGCAACCAATACGGCAACTCCTTCCCCATCATCCTCAGCGTCATGTGCGGCGACGGCAGCATCCCCTGGATATGGCGCTACTGCAAGAACCGCGTCCTGGAAGGCATCGGCGACTACATCGGCGACGAAGCCATGCGCAAACTCATCCTCCAGTATCGCGCTCGTCAGGCCGTGTTCGACTTCGGCGGATGGTCGAAAGGCTATCGCACGGTGGCCAACAACTATTTCGGTGCCGAACTGGGTCCCGAATGGGAACCTTACTGGATAGACTGCGGCAAGTGGAAGGCCACCTGCTATCAGCGCATGAAGCCCAACGATGCCGAAGGCTGGCTGGCTCCCGACGAACTGGTGAACCCAGGGTGGAGCGGCAGCAACATCATCCCCATCCATGTGGACAAGGATAGCGACGAGGTACGTGTATTCTTCCGTCCCGAAGACACGGAGGAACGCGCCATTCTCTGCTACCGCACGAAATCAGGCAAGGTCTATTACAGCCAGATGGTGCATTGTGGCGAGATGCGCCTCAGCATCAAGGACCGACCCGCCAACAATGTAGTATTCTGCGTGGTGGCCAACACCGACTACAAATACACGGGCGAGACCCAGCGCAAGAAGCATTGGGACTATCGCATCCGACTCGGCGAAGGTGCTTTGGCCTTGGCCGACCAGCACCAGCGTTGGTACTTCTACGAACAAACGATTACCGATGAGGATTTTGAAACCGGCATTGAGTCGATAGACGAGGAATGGACCATGGACGAAGAATCCGTAGCCGACCACCTGCGCCTGCTCACAGGCCTCATCCAGTCAGGAGGGGAAGTGCGCATCGATGTGGAGGGCATCGACCCCACGGAAGTCTCTGTACGCGTCATCGGTTTGCAGGGCGTCATCATGGAACAGGGGAACCTCTCCCCCACAGGCTCCTTCCGCATGCCCGCCAACCTCCACCATGGCCTCTATCTGCTTGCCTTCAACTATCGCGGTGTGCAGAAGACCTATAAGGTCATTGTACGATAAAGAAGACCCTCTCCAAGGGGCAAGGGGCAAGGTGAGAGGTGAGAAGTGAGAAGTGAGAAGAGAAATGTATTAGACTCCCTGAATAATTCCCAAGAGGAAAACGTATCCTCTTCTCACTTCTCACCTCTCACTTCTCACCTCTCACTTCAACTTTCATCAAGAAGTCCTTTGTGATGCCAAAGGAGCGGTCGGCCATTTCCTGCCAGAAACCCTCGTACTGCTGTTGGTGGTGGTCAGCACCCGGCGTGTCGCTGATGACACGGAACGAAACAAAGGGCACTCCCTGCAGATAGCACACTTGTGCAATGGCACAAGACTCCATGTCCACCGCCAGCCCATCGGGGAAATTGCGCTTGATGGCGGCAAGCGACTCGGGCGAAGTCACAAACTGGTCGCCAGTGCAGATGAGCCCCGCATGAATGCGCGCCCGTGGCACGGGAGTCCCATGCGTCGTCGAAGATTCCGCGTCCTCCGCACATGCGGCACGCAGCAGACGTTCGTCGCCCTGGAAGAATCGGGGCAAGCCCTGCACCTGACCAAGTGGGCAGCCAAGAGCCTCGCCGCAATCCACATCGTGGTACACCAATTCGCGGCTCACCACAACGTCCATCACGCGCAGGCTGTCGTCAATGCCACCGGCGCAGCCCGTAGATACCACGCAGTCGGGCTGAAACTCGTCGATGAGCACCGTAGAGCCCATTGCCGCATTCACCTTGCCGATACCACACTTCATGAGCACCACCTCATGGCTCCCGATGCGCCCCACGGTGAACGACAACCTACGTCGCAGTTCCTCGTGCGCATCCTCCATCAGTCGGACCAGTTGGCGGAACTCCACCTCCATGGCCACTAATATCCCTATCTTCATAGTCCTTTCTGTTGTATTTCGCCCACAAAGATACGATTAAGCGAGCGAAATACCAAACTTGTTTGAGTATTTCCGAGCGAGAGTATCTAAAACCGCAGGTTAAAGATACGAATAAAATTGAAAATTGAAAATTGAAAGTTTTCTCATTTTCTCATTTTCTCATTTTCTCATTTTGCTCATTTTTATGCGGTTAGTATTGCTTATATCGAAAATAATACCTACATTTGCAGCATGAGCATCGAAAAAGTAAAAACCATGTGCACAAAGATAACGACCATGAAACGAATCACGCTTCTTCTCCTGCTTGCCGTCCTGACGACAGGCATGGTTCGTGCCGACAACGTCAGCCTACAGCAGGCATTACAAACAGCGGCACAGTTTGCTCAAACCCCTACCGTAAGGCAGGTCAGGGCACGCCGGGCACCAGGCACCATACCAATGCCGCAGCTGGCATATACTGTGAAGTCGGGGTTCGCAGCCGGTCGCGCCAACCTCTACATCATCGACTATGGCAGCGATCAGGGCTTCGTGATTGTTTCCGGCGAGAGCGGCACTGAGGACGATGTGCTGGGCTACTGCGAACACGGCTCGTTCCATTACGACGACTGCCCCATACAACTGAAAGCCCTGCTGGAGGGCTATTCCGCATCCATCGACTCACTTCGGCGAAACCCTGCGCAGGCATCGCAGGCCACGCGACGGGCTGCCCGAGGAATCGGCGACATTGTTGTGGAGCCGCTGCTCACCACGGCCTGGGATCAGTGGGCTCCCTACAACAATCTCTGTCCTACAGGATGTCCTACAGGCTGTGTCCCCACCGCTTTGGCGCAGGTGATGAACTTCTGGCAGTGGCCGAAGGAGTCCATTGGGAATTTGTTAAACCCTTCCACAGGAACATTTACCGGTGAGGACTTCTCGGGACACACCTACGACTGGGACAACATGCTGGACAACTACGCTTCCGGCTACAATGCGACTCAGGCACAAGCCGTGGCCTTCCTGATGGCCGACATCGGCAAGGCCTTCTTCACAAATTATGCTCCAGACGGAAGTTCAACAACCTGGACGGCAGAACCGCTGGTGGGCAACTTCGGCTACGAAGCCGACGTGAAGGCCCACAACGGCGGCTCGGCAGACGATATCAAGGCGGACATAGCTTTGGGGCGTCCCGTGCTTCTGGCTTTCGGAACCCATGCCTTGGTAGCCGACGGATATACGAGCGACGGCTACATCCACCTAAACTACGGATGGGGAGGCAGCGGCAACGGGTATTACAAGCTGGATGCAAAGAAGGATTTGTACTTTTTTACGGGTGTCCGGCCCTACGATGCCGTACGGAAGGATATCGGCAACTTCAACTATGGCCTGCTTGCAAGCGGCAAGGCAGAAATCTTCGATTATATCGGTGGCGGCGTAGGAGTGGAAAACGGTGTGCTGGAAATTCCTTCGACAGTCACGGACGAAGGCATCACCTACAAAGTGACCCGCATTCGCCAGAGAGCCTTCTTCAGGAAGGGACATTTCGACAAAATCATTGTCGGCGACAACATCGAAGCCGTCGATCCCATATCCTTCTTCTACACCAATATCGATACCCTCATACTGAGCGACAAGATAGAGACCGTGCCCGACGAAGCCTTTGCCTACACCAGTATCAAGAGCCTGACGATAGGCTCGTCCGTCAAACGTATCGGCAAGAACGCATTTGCCCTTTGTAAGCTGAACGAGGTGATATCCAAGAGCCCCGCCTTCGAGGTGGGAGAGACGGCTTTCATGGGATCTACTCCTGACTGCGGCGATTGGCTGGAGTGCATCACCAAACTGGGACGCAAGGCGTTTCAAGGTGCTGTCTTCAGGGACTACAAGGCTACGTGGAAGTTTACCAATTTGGAGGAGATTGAAGATTCGGTTTTCTTAGGTGCCAGCATACAAAACAGTACACCATCTTTCCATATCCACCCAAAGGTGAGGAAAATATCTCCCGCCGCCTTCGATTGCTGGAGCACCACCTCGATCCTCAATATTAAAGAGGAGAATCCCTATTTTTCCCAACTTGATGGTTCTAACGACTTCGATATATTCAATAAGAACCAGACGAGCCTTGTCCTGGGGTTGCGCTTTTCCTACACCCACACATACCCTGAAACGCTGGTGCGTCTGGAGCCGGGCTGTTTCCGCCCCATGATGCAGATAGGTTTCGTCCCTGCCACTGTGGTGGAGATGGAAGGTGCCTTCAAGGACTGCCCAAAACTTTCGACACTGCGCTGCCGATGTCCCATCCCGCCGGTAATCACAGATGCCACCTTCAATGATAAGATATTCGAGAATTCCCCCTCTCTAATCGTACCGATAGGAACCAGCGACCTTTACCGCAACGCCCCAGGGTGGCGACGCTTTCAGAGAATCTCTGAAGGAGAGGCCTACGACCTGACACCTGTCCAGAACATGGAATACCGTGTGTCGGTGCATCGCAAGACGGACGAACAACGAAACGTCAGCATGCGGACAGCCGACGTGGAGGACATACACATCGAGGGCACCAACATCGTGGTGTCGCGCCAAGGACAGGACGACCTGACGACGGATGTCAGCCTCGTGGACAGCATCACCTTCATGCCGGGATTCGTTTATGAAAACGCGGAAATATTCGACCTTAACGATTCTACGCTCACCGCCGAAGGCCATAAGTGCAGCGTCACGTTCTCGCCCACGGCCATTGCCGGCGAGGTGCAACTGTGCATACGCAATGCCGTGTTCAAGCCCAACGTGGTAGAGGGCATCGCGCGAGGACAGTCGGTCGAGCTCAGCCTCTCCAATGGCGAACACGAACTGAGCGGCGTGGCACGTATCACCATTCCCATTGAGCGCGAAGCCGACGAGCACGTCCAGGCCGCTTACCTGAACGAAGAGAGCGGTGAGTGGGAACCTGTCCTCGCCTTCTACGACGACCAACTCCAAGAGGCCGTCATCCTGACCGACCACCTCTCACTGTACAGCGTGTTCAGCGTGAAGAACGACTACACGCGCGCTGCCGTACTGCAGACCGACTTCGATGTCTATTTCCCCTATCAGGAACTGAACGATGCCGTCAACAAACTGCTCGAAATAGCCAGTTCCGACGACCCGGAGGCCGAGGCCATCCGTGCCTGGAAGGACGACGTGGGCTTCTGGCAGAGCGTGGGCATCGACGGTGGCTACTCGCTGCTCACGGCACTCGGCTTCGAGTCGGAGTTTCTCGGAGGCTTCTTCGACATCATGGGAAACATGGGCACAGCCAGCACCATTCTTGATGTCATCGGTGCCGACATCCGTGGCGACGACATCGGCGTGGCCAGCAACACGCTGAAAACGGTGATGAGCCTCACCGTGGGCAAGATGGCATCAGCCGTAGGCACTGGCATCATGTCGGCATCGATGGGTCTGGTGGCGTTCGTCGGCGTAGCCTTGGAGAAACTGGGCACGATGGTGCAGCAGGCCAAAATCAGTCTCTTCCGCAAAGCATACCGCTATTACTACAGCGAAGAGTGTGCTGCCTTTGGCGGAGGCACGGCATCCATTTTCAACAACGGCAATCGTGCCTACCGCTCCGACCGAGACTGGTACGAGTACTTCCGACCCGCCTTTGAGAAAGGCATGAAGGCCGACAACCTCAGTGCCTACATCGAACAGTCGGTGCGCCGCTACTGCGAATGGTTCTGGGAAGACAATCCCGACATCTACAACTTCTGCATGGCAGAAATGGACGTGTCAAGCATGACCTCCTACATGTATCCCGACGAAAGTACCATGAAGGCCATCACTGACGAATACTACGCCGAACTGTGCAACAACGTGCTTCCCGACGTGTTCCGCGCCATTAAGGAGAACCTGGAGACAAAGGCGGCCAAACGCTACCAGAACACTGTCAGGGCCTACACCCGACAGATGAACACCGCCGTGATGGTGCAGTTCAAAGACTCCGAATGCGACGAGGACGGCACATCGCAGTATGCCGGATGGAAGGTGCGCTTCAGCGAAGTGCCCGACTCCATCAAAGACCCGAACTTCTGGCAGTGTACACTCAACGAAAAGGGCGAGGGCAAGATTGGCTACTTCTCGGAATATGCGCTCATACGCAACAAGATTCCGTGCAACGTCACTCTCCTCAACCTCAACGACGAGGAACAGTGCACCTACGACTTCACCATTCCCAAGGGAACAGGAAAACTCACCATCACGCAAGACCTGGCAGCGGGCGGAATAGAGATAGAAGTGCCTAAACTGGAAAACCTGCATCTGACATACGAACCACAGGAAATCCGGGGCGAGATAACGCTCTCGGGCACCGGGATGGGAATTGCTTCGACATGGGAAACGCAGATGGAAACGGTGCTCCTTCTGGGCGAGAGTACGCTACTGAAGAACGCACGCCTGCAAACAGAGGTGGAACGTTTCTTCAAGGAACACAAATCCATTACGGTGGATGATGCCGGCAACTTCCGCATAGGCAGCGACATCGTCGGGCAGTTCCAGGGCAACACCGGCACAGCCACCTTCACCATCAACGTCGCCAACCCCTTCACGGAGCAGACCGTCGAGGATGTGGTCACGCTCGTCAATGCAGGAAAGTCACTGCTGCTCTACAACAATGTGCTCGACGGCACCATTCTGCATAAGATAGACTGCCAGGCCACCGTCACGTGCGAAGGCAGCGGCGATGACAGGGTGTATGCTGTCAGCTACACAGGGAAAGGGACATTCGACCTTACTGCCGACGTGGTGGACCGCATAGAGAACATGGACTTCGACAACTGGCCTAACGGCAATCAGGAACGCACAAAGGATGACGTCAGCACACGGGAATTGTCGGCCGACGGCACTGTCGAACTGGAATACACAACTAAACTGCGATAAGTAACCCTCAACTGCCAACCCTCAATTGTCATTTGAAAAAGATGAGAAAGTATCGAATCCTGCACACGCTACTCTTCATGGCCGTCTCGGCATTGATGTATGGCCAGAACGCGGTGGTAGTCTGTCAAAAGGACGGCCAGACGGCTAAGTTTTCCTTCGAGGAGAAACCCGTTGTCACCTTCAGTGGCAGCAACCTGTTGCTTACCACCGCCAACACCTCTGTACAATATCCCATCTACTTGTTGCGGAAGATAGCCCTCGCGACAGAGAATTTCACCGCCGTCAAGGCTGTAGAAAAAGATGAAACCCAATTCCGCTTCCAAAACGGCCAACTTGTCATCATCGGGGGAGAACCACGTTCTATGGTAAGGCTCTACAGGCTGGAGGGCATCGAGAGCGGACAATATACACTGGACAAAGACGGACAAGTATCCATCCCACTACAACACCTTGCCGCCGGCATCTATGTAGTAAAGGCGAACCAACTGTCCTTCAAGTTCCGTAAGCCATGACTTGTCAACCGTCCGCTCGGGCTCGTTCTCTTCAGGAACAACTGTTCACAGTCTGCTTTTGACTGAAAAAAAACTCAACTTCATTGGAAGTTCTCAAGTGTGAAGCACCCTTTTTCCCCCTTGTGGGTGGCGTTTTAACAGAAAGGCAATAGTGTCCTAAGTGATTTTGCGTGAAGTCACGTCACTTTTGCCTTTCCCCTCCCCTTTTTTGCTCCAAATATTTTTCCGTAATTCATTTTTTTTTCGTATCTTTGTACGCATTTAAGCGATAAATAGAATTATGGAAGAAAATTATAACATAGAAGAGCAAGAGCAGGCCAACTATTCGGCTGCGAACATCCAAGTCCTGGAAGGATTGGAAGCCGTGCGCAAGCGCCCGGCCATGTACATCGGAGATATCTCTGAGAAGGGGCTCCACCATTTGGTTTACGAGACTGTAGATAACTCCATTGACGAGGCTTTGGCAGGCTATTGCACCCACATTGAGGTAAGCATCAACGAAGACAACTCCATTACCGTTCAGGACAATGGCCGAGGCATCCCCGTCGATATGCACGAGAAGGAACACAAGAGTGCCCTTGAGGTCGTTATGACCGTGCTGCACGCCGGTGGCAAGTTCGACAAGGGTTCCTACAAGGTCAGCGGAGGTCTGCATGGTGTCGGTGTCAGCTGCGTCAATGCCCTGTCCACGCGCATGGTCAGCACCGTTTATCGTGACGGTAAAATCTATCAGCAGGAATACTCCAAGGGCAAACCCACCACGGGCGTAGAGGTCATCGGAGAGACCGAACTGCGCGGTACGCGCCAGCAGTTCTGGCCCGACGGAGGCATTTTTATCACCACAACGTACAAATACGACATCCTGGCCAACCGCATGAGGGAACTGGCATACCTCAATGCCGGCATCACCATCACCCTCACGGACAAGCGTCTGGAGGAGAACGAGAAGGTGGGCATCGAGGGCGAGCGCAAGGATGTGTTCTACAGCGAAGGCGGACTGCGCGACTTCGTGCGCTACATCGACTCCAGCCGTACACCGCTCATCAATGATGTCATCTATCTGAACACCGAGAAGCAGAACACCCCGATTGAGGTGGCCATCATGTACAACACCGCCTATTCGGAAAATCTCCATTCATACGTCAACAACATCAACACCATTGAGGGCGGTACGCACGTGGCGGGTTTCCGCGCTGCGCTGACTCGTACGCTGAAGACCTACGCCGAGCAGGAATGCCAGAAGGAACTGGAGAAACTGGCCAAGAACCACGTGGAGATTAGCGGTGAGGACTTCCGCGAGGGTCTGACCGCCGTAGTCAGCGTGAAGGTGGCAGAGCCCCAGTTCGAGGGACAAACCAAAACGAAACTTGGCAACTCGGAAGTCAGCGGCTACGTGCAGCAGGCTGTGGGCGAGGCTCTGACCAACTATCTGGAAGAGCATCCCGCTCAGGCCAAACTCATCGTGGACAAGGTGATTCTGGCCGCCACGGCTCGTGTAGCCGCCCGCAAGGCACGCGAGAACGTGCAGCGCAAATCCCCTATGGGCGGTGCGGGGCTTCCTGGCAAACTGGCCGACTGCTCCGACAAGGACCCCGCCAATTGCGAGATGTTCATCGTTGAGGGTGACTCTGCCGGCGGCTCGGCCAAGCAGGGGCGCAACAGCAAGTTCCAGGCCATCCTGCCCATCCGCGGTAAGATATTCAATGTGGAGCGCGTAATGTGGCACAAGGCATTTGAACACGAAGAGGTGAACAACATCATCCATGCCCTCGGCGTGCGCTTCGGCATGGGCGAAGACTCCAAGGAGGCTAACTACGAGAAACTGCGCTACTACAAGGTCATCATCATGACCGATGCCGATGTCGATGGCTCGCACATCGACACCCTGCTGATGACGCTCTTCTTCCGCTACATGCCCGAACTTATCCAGAAGGGGCACCTCTACATCGCTACGCCGCCCCTCTATCGCTGCCGCATCGGCAAGACGGAGGAGTACTGCTACACGGAGCAAGACCGCTACGAATTCATGCAGAGGTACAACGGAGGGCGCGAGGAAGGCATCACCACCCAGCGCTACAAAGGTCTTGGCGAGATGAATGCCGACCAGTTGTGGGAGACCACCATGAATCCCGCCACTCGTCTGCTCAAGCAGGTAACCATCGAGGATGCCGCCGGTGCCGACTATGTATTCTCCATGCTTATGGGCGAAGATGTGGCTCCGCGCCGTGAGTTCATCGAGAAGAACGCCACATTCGCCAACATCGACGCTTAAGGGAAGTTGAAAATTGAAATAGTGAGAAGTGAGAGGTGAGAAGAGGTGAGAGGAATGTATTAGACTCCCTGAATAATTTCCAAGAGGAAAACGTATCCTCTTCTCACCTCTCACCTCTCACTTTTCACTTCTCACTTCTCACTTCTCACTTCTCTTTATCGGAATACCAAATAGGGCTGTAACCGCTCGATGTCGGAAGGGGTGAAGACAGACAGGGAATGGAGGTCGTCGAGCGAATGAAAAGTTCCATAGTTATGGCGATACTGCCAAATGGCAGTGGCCTGGAAACTGGTGAGATAGGGATGACGCAGAAGGTCGCGCTTGGAGGCATGGTTGACATCTAACTGACGAATGCTGCGTGGGTTGGTAACCTTCATCCAATCCAACACCTCGGCAGGCACTCCTTCGTCAGCCTCCAAGGCTTGTGCCACATCCACAAAACCACCCAGACGCTCGCGATAGCGTACAATACGCTCAGCATAATACGAACCAATGCCCGGTATCTTCTTCAGTTGGGTGGTATCTGCCGTATTGATGTCGATGAACTCCCCTGCCCTGAGTTTCACAGGGCGCAGCACAGTATCGCGCAACAGAGCCTTTAATTCTTCACTATATGTGGGGGTTGCTCCATGCGACCGCGGTTGTGGTGTAACATACTGATAGCGACGGTCAATGCGGATGTAGGGGGCCAACCGCTCCCACATTTCATTCGTCATGCCGGGAATACGCTGCACGTCGGCTGGCTCGTGATATCTGCCACCTTTTGCCCGATAGCGATATATGCCCCTAACTTGAAATGGTGCGAAACCAAGTCGAAGCAGGACGCTGCTGTCGGCTTCGTTGGGGTCAAAAGCAAAAGTCTCGACCTGCCGTTCGGGCACAGCATAGTAACTGCCTCGCCGTGTCTCTTGCTCCTGCCCCACCGTCGTGGCGGTTGATGCATGACGGTGCCTTGTAAGGAGCAGGACAGCCATTACCAACATCATTGCCCCGATGAGCACCAGCAATCCACGACGCTCACTGGATGTGGGAGAGAAGAACATAGGTTTAATTGAAAATTAAAAATTAAAAATTAAAAATTAAAAGTTGAAATAGTGAGAAGTGAGAAGTGAGAAGAGAAATCCCTAATCTCTAAATGGTTAAGGCTATGGTTATAGTTATAGTTATCGTTTTGGTTATCGTTTTGGTTATCGTTTTGGTTATGGTTATGGTTAAGGTTCTGTTACGAGTAGAATAGTTCGCGGATAAAGATAATGGCAATAGTGAGGGGTGCTACCCAGCGAACGAGGAAATGATAGAGGGAGAAGAGGCGAACACGGAGGGCTCCGTGGTTCGTGACTTCTTCGTGGACGAAAAGGCGAGGCAAGCGCCATCCGACAAACAGGCAGATGATGATGCCGCCAAGCGGGAGAATAATCTTGGCAGAAACAAAATCGAAGAGGTCGAACAGGCAAAGCCCAAAGACGCGATAGTCATTCCACACACCCATGGACAACGAACAGGCAGTGCCCAACAGGATGCAACCCAGAGTGACAAGGGATGCTGCACGGAGGCGACTGAGATGCCACTCCTCATGGATATAGGCAGTGACGGACTCATGAAGCGAAATGGCACTGGTGAGGGCAGACAACACGAGCAGCACATAGAAGAGGCCAGAGAAGATGTAGCCGATAATAGGAACATTGTGGAAGGCTATGTTGAAGACATGAGGCAGGGTGATGAACACCAAGCCAGGACCCTCGCCAGGCTCGACACCAGGCACGGAGAATACGGCAGGAAAGATGATGAACCCACAGAGTATGGCCACGCAGGTGTCAATGACACTGACGCTCATGGCGGTCTTCATGAGATTGGTTTCAGGGCCGAAATAGGAAGCATAAGTGCAAAGACACCCCATGGCGAGACTAAGGGAATAGAAGGCCTGCCCCACGGCACTGAGGACAACGGAAGGGGTGACCTTGGAGAAATCGGGACGAAGGAGGAAAGTGACACCCTCAGTGAAACCGCTCATAGAGAAGGAACATACCACAAGTACGCCGATAATAAGCAGCAACAGGGGCATCATAAGTTTGGCAGAGCGCTCAATACCGCGCTCCACACCACGAGCCACAATCAGATGAACCATGAGGATGAATACGGTGGCATAAACCACAGGCTCCCACGGACTGCTCATGAAGGATGTGAAATAGGCCTTGAAATCGTGGTCGCCAGACAGGCGGTTGAGAAAAGAGGAGACGGAGTAGTGAAGCGTCCACCCTGAAACAACGATGTAGTAGCAGAAGATGATAAATGCCACAAAGACACCCTCGATGCCACCGATACGCCACCAAGTGCCAGGTGCCAACTTGCGAAAGGCAGTAATAGTGTTGGCATGAGTGCTACGCCCGATGACAAACTCGCTGACCATGACGGGAACGCCGATGAAGAATACGGCAAGGAGATAGATGATGATGAAGGCTGCGCCGCCATTGCTGCCCACCTCGGTGGGAAAGCGCCATACATTGCCCAGCCCTACCGCCGAACCGGCTGCCGCCAGGACAACACCTATCTTACTGCCGAAACTACCTCTATCTTTTGACATCAGTTTGCTATTTCATTGAGGAATACAATACCTACGCCAATGGGTGCGACCCAACGGATAAGGAACAGGAGAATGCGCAAGCCGCGCACGCGGACGGTGCCGTCGTTGGTAAGTTGTGCCACCACGAAACGACGGTCGAGATACCATTCTACAAACATCGTGATAAGAATGCCTCCCAACGGCATGAGGAACTTGGCTGTCAGGAAATCGAAGAAGTCGAAGAAACCACGATGCCATATCTTTATATCGGCCCAAGGCCCGAAGGAGAGGGAACAGGCCATGCCCAACACCATACACACGAGGGTGACCACCACGGCAGAATATCTGCGCGAGAGGTGGTAGTTTTCGTGGATGAAGGCAGTCGCTATCTCGTGCATGGAAATTGTGCTCGTAAGGGCTGCCAACAGCAAGAGCAGATAAAACAAACCAGAGAAGAGGTAGCCCACCACGGGCCATGCAGCAAACGCTTCGTTGAAGACATGCGGCAGGGTGATGTAAACCAAGCCCGGACCAGCATCAGGCGACATCCCCGGTACCGAGAACACGGCAGGAAAGATAATGAACCCACTGAGAATGGCCACGATGGAATCGATAAGGCACACGCTGAATGCTGAGGATACAAGATGAGTATCTTTCTTGAAATACGAAGCGTATGTGGCAAGGCAGCCCAATCCCACACTGAGGGAAAAGAACGCCTGGCCCATGGCACTGAGCACCACACCTGTGGTCATCTTCGAAAAATCGGGACGCAAGAGGAAACGCAACCCTTCGCCGGCACCAGACATGGTGAGCGAGCAACATACCAAAACGACAATGATGAAGAGCAACAGAGGCATCATGAGTTTGGAGAAACGCTCGATGCCGCGCTCCACACCACGGGACACAACAAAGTGTGTCATAAGCAGGAATGCCACCTGATAGACGATGGGGCGCCAGGGATTGGAAACAAAACTATTGAAGAGTGCTCCGAAGTCCTTGTCTGCGGTAAGTTGGTGGGCAATAGACTGGAAGGTGTAATGAAGTGTCCAACCAGCCACAACGCTGTAGAAGGAAAGTACCAGTATGCCACCCAACACACCCATGAAGCCAGCCACAATCCAGGGCTTGCCAGGTGCCAAGGTGCGGTAGGCTCCCACGGTGTTGGCCTTGCTGCCGCGACCTATCACGAACTCTGCCAGCATCACCGGCATTGCCAAAAGGAAAACGAAACAGAGATAGACGACAATGAAGGCCGCACCGCCATTGTTACCAACTTCGGTGGGAAAACGCCAAATATTGCCCAGCCCGACAGCCGAACCGGCAGAGGCTAAAATGACACCCAAACGGGTGCCGAAACTACCGCGATGTGCAGCCTTATTACCTTCCATCCTATTATTTCCGCACTAAAAGCACTGCAAAAGTACAATTTTTTTCGTATTTTTGCAACAAAATCCTACAATATGGAAGCATCCTACCTGAAAAGATACCCATTAAGCCACCTTGTCATTGCCCTTGTGACAATCCTAAGCCTTGCCCCTTTTCCCGAAATGCCCAACCTGCCAGACATCAAATTGCTGGACAAATGGGTCCACTTCGTGATGTATGGTGGAATGTGTCTGGTCATTTGGTGGGAGTACTGGCGACAGCATGAAAAAATAAACTGGCAACACGCAGCCGTCGGAGCCATTGTGTTGCCAGCCATAATGGGTGGAGTGCTGGAACTGATGCAGGCTTACCTTACAACCTGTCGCAGTGGCGACTGGCTCGACTTCGTGGCCAACTGCATCGGCGTGGCTTTGGGAGCCGTCGCAGGCTATTACCTCCAGTTCTTATACGGATTTGCACGTAAGTGACCGTTGTAGTAGCGACGATCTCCCGTGACTTCCCGACCAATGAAATCGGGCTTTTGAAAAGGTTCGTCCTCGCTACGCAACTCTATCTCTGCCATAAGGAGTCCGTCATTATCGCCATGAAACTCGTCCACCTCCCATGTGTGTTGCCCGTCGGGACTCTTCACCAAGTAGCGATGCTTGTCTATGATGCCAGGCTCACACAGAAGGAGCAAATCCTTTGCATCGGCGACGGCGATTTCTGTTTCAAATTCATAGCGTGACAGACCCGCACGACCGGCAGGACCCTTGATGGTTATATACGCTTTATCATCGCGAATGCGAATGCGCACGGTGCGACCAGGTTTCGTTCCAATATAGCCCTGACAAATGTGACTGCACGCGTAGGCCTGCGACTTGAAGTCGCCTTCGACAAGGAATTTCCGTTCTATCTCCTGGGCCATGGGGGGAAAGGCTGAGGGCTAAGGGATGTCCTGTAAGGTTAGAGAGTAAGCAATGCCACCAGTGCCACACCCAGGATGACGAGGGCGATGATGATGCCACGGATGACCTTGCGGGCCTGTTCTTCCTCGTGTGCTGCGTGCTTGGCAGCCTTCTTCATGCGGTTTTCTTTCTTAATGTTGCTCATATTTTTAGATTTTAAGTTATTCTGTCGAAGGGCGAAGGGGGGGCAATTAACAATCTGTACATTGTAAAAAATGGTCCGCTGTTTCTATTCCTCTCCGCCAAACTCCATGAGGTAGGCCTTGATGAAGGCATCTATCTTACCATCCATCACTCCACCCACATCGCTGGTCTGATAGTTGGTGCGGTGATCCTTGACGCGGCGGTCGTCGAAGACATAACTGCGTATCTGACTGCCCCACTCTATCTTCTTCTTTCCAGCCTCCACCTTGGCCTGTTCCTGCATACGATGCTGCAGTTCCTTGTCATAAAGCATGGAGCGTAGGAGCCGTAGGGCATTTTCCTTGTTCTTAGGCTGGTCGCGGGTTTCGGTGTTTTCGATGAGGATTTCTTCTTCCTCGCCCGTATAGGGGTCTTTATATTGGTAGCGCAAGCGTACGCCGGACTCCACCTTATTGACATTCTGACCGCCTGCGCCCGAGGAGCGGAAGGTGTCCCACGAAATGCGAGCCTGCTCAATGTTTACCTCGATGGAGTCGTCCACAAGGGGCGTGACAAAGACGGAGGCGAAGGAGGTCATACGCTTACCCTGGGCGTTATATGGTGAAACGCGGACAAGCCGGTGCACACCGTTCTCGCTCTTCAGGTAGCCGTAGGCAAATTCGCCCGTAATCTCCAGCGTGCAGGTCTTAATGCCTGCATCATCACCGTCCAGAAGATTGCTGACCGTACACTTATAGCCGTTGGACTCTGCCCAGCGCATATACATGCGCATGAGCATCTGCGCCCAGTCCTGTGCCTCGGTACCTCCTGCTCCGGCATTTATTTTCAGCACGGCATCCATCTGGTCCTCTTCGCGGCGAAGCATGTTCTTCAGTTCCAGGTCCTCAATGGCACTGACGGTGCGCCCATAGAGTTCGTCCACCTCCTGTTCGGTCACAAGTTCCTCCTTGTAGTACTCGAAGGCAAGGTCCAGTTCGTCGCACATCGACTTAATCTCGCCATAGCCTTTTATCCATTTCTCCAATCCCTTCACAAGTTTCATCTGCGCCTCGGCACGCTTCTGGTCGTCCCAGAACCCGGGGGCTTGTGTGCGCAGTTGCTCCTCTTCGAGTTGGATTTTCTTTGCGTCTATGTTCAGATAGCGGTGGAGAGCCTCAGTGCGGTCCTTCACCTCCTTCAGTTGTTCTTGTGTTATCATAAACTATTCTTCGTACATCTTTTCTATTTCGGCCTTGTAGTTTTCGTAGATAACGGGGCGCTTGGACTTGAGTGTGTTTGTCAGTTCGCCACGCTCCATGCTGAACGGTTCGGGCAACAGCGTGATGCGCTTCACCTGTTCGTAGTGGGCAAGGTCCTGCTGCATCGTCTTGATGCGCTCCATCACAAATTCGCGCACCTCCTCATTACTGCACAATTCGGCGCGATCCTTGAATTCGATGTGATGTTTCTTCGCCCAGTCCTCCAATATGGCATAGTCGGGGATGATGAGAGCCGACACGAACTTGTGCTGGTCGGCAATGAGCACACACTGGTCGATGTAGCGGTCCACGACCAGTTTCGTCTCTATCATCTGCGGAGCAATGTACTTTCCGTTGCTGGTCTTGAAGAGGTCCTTTATGCGGTCGGTCAGGAACAGTTCTCCATCCTTCAGGTAACCGGCATCGCCCGTGTGGAACCAACCTTCACTGTCAATGGCATTGGCTGTCACCTCGGCCTTACGGAAATAGCCGCTCGTGATGGTTTCGCCCTTAAGCAGGATTTCGTCGTTCTCGCCTATCTTCACGGTCACGCCAGGCAGCACGCGACCCACGGAGCCCAAGGTGATAGGCTCATATAAGTGGTCGCAAGAAACGGTAGCGGTGGACTCCGTCAGTCCGTAACCGACCATCATGCCAATGCCTGCGGCACGCACGAACTCCTCAATCTCCACAGGCACGGCGGCACCGGCTGTGGGGAAGAAGTTCTGACGCTCCAAGCCCAGGTTCTTCAGCAGCAGGGCAATGACCGTCTTTTCGTAGAACTTATACTTCATCTTCAGTGTCAATGGAGGCTCCTGCTGACGCATACGATACTTGACGTTGTACTCCTTACCGATGCGCAGCGCTTCCAGCATCAGGGTACGCTGAACGGCATTGCTGTTGTGAATCTTTTCCTGCACACCGGCATACACCTTCTCCCAGAAACGCGGCACGGCAGCCATGCAAGTCGGGTGGATCTCCAGCATCGACTGCAACACATCCTGCGGCTTCAGGTTCACCGCCAGCGTACAGCCCGTACACAGGCAAAGATAACTCCAGGCGCGCTCAAAGATGTGGGTGAAGGGCAGGAAGCACATGATGACATCCTTGTCCGTCAACGGCAGCACATCCCTGTGCCCGCGAAATGCGAAATTATATTGGCGGTGGGTTTGCATGACCCCCTTCGACAGGCCCGTCGTGCCACTGGTATAGAGGATGTTGGCAAGGTCGTCGGGCTGCAACTCGTCGCTGCGCTTCTCCACCTCGTCCTGATACGGATGCCCCTCGCCCAAGGCCAGGAACTCGTCGAAGGTGATACTCGTCTGGTCCTGCGGATTGCGCTGCACCTTAGGGTCGAAGATGACCAGTTTCTTCACATGAGGCTCGATCTGCATCACGCGCAGGGCGGTATCATATTGATACTGCTCGCCGACGAAGATGTAGCGGATGTTGGCATCGCTCACCATGTACCTCACCTGCTGCTCGCTGCTCGTGGCATAGAAGGGGATGGTCACCGCACGAACCCCGTACGCACCGAAGTCCACCATCATACATTCTGGCTTGTTCTGCGAGAACACACCAATCTTTTCCTGCACCTCCACACCGAAGTGCAACAGGGCATTGCTGACCAGACGCACCTTGCGTGAAAACTCGTTCCACGAGATGTCGCACCACGTTCCCTGGTCATAGTCGCGATACATCATAGCCACTCTGTCGCCATACCGTTCGGCTTGCGAGTGAATCAACCGACAAAGGGGAGTTTCGTTCAACATAGTCGTATAAATTGCAAATATACACACAGAGGTTTACAACTTAAATGCATTCCCCCCTGTGTTAAAACCATATCAATTATTTTAATTTCATGTACAAAATTAGCATTTCACACGGAAAGAAACAAGAAAAAAAGCCATTTTTCGCTTTTCGCTTTTCAATTTCCAACAATTTTCAATTTATTGGAAGTTAAAGAAGTTAAAGAAGTTAGTTCGCTCCGCTCTCTTGGGGAAGTTAAAGGACAATTGTTTTTGCAACCAATCTTCAAGGCTGAAAGCATGCAGCAACCAAATGGCATCGTCCTTTAACTCCATTAACTTCTTTAACTCCTTTAACTTCCGAAAGCTGAGTCAATTTTCAATTTTCAATTTTCAATTTTTAACTTTTATTCGTATCTTTGCAGTCAAAATAATTCAACTTGTCAGATTGTGAAGATATCAACTTGTGAAGTTGCGGAATCCATAGCACTGCTCCGGCAACTGATTGAAACACCGCGTGTGAGCCGCGACGAGAAAGCCGCAGCCGACCTCCTTGCCGACTGGATGATGCGACGCGGGCTCTCCCCGCAGCGCCACGGCAACAACCTCTGGCTCACCTGCCACGACTACACCGCCGAGCGCCCCACCCTGCTCACCTGCGCCCACATCGACACCGTGCGCCCCACCGACAGTTGGACACGCCAGCCCCACCAAGCCACCCGAGAGGGCGACCGCATCTATGGTCTGGGCAGCAACGACGACGGAGCCTCGCTGGTCAGTCTGCTCCAGACCTACCGCACCGTGGAGACCATGCAGCGCGACTACAACCTCATATTCCTGGCCTCTGCCGAGGAGGAAGTATGTGGCGCAGGCGGCATCGAGAGCGTGCTGCCCCTGCTCCCACACATCGATGTGGCACTCATAGGCGAACCCACGGGCATGCAGCCCGCCATCGCCGAGCGCGGACTGATGGTGCTCGACTGCACTGCCCACGGCCGCGCCGGGCACGCCGCCCGACAGGAAGGCGACAACGCCCTCTACCATGCCCTCGACGACATCGCTTGGATTCGCAATGCAACCCTCCCCGAAGTCAGCCCCCTCCTGGGTCCTGCCAAGATGACAGTCACCCTCATCAATGCCGGCTCCCAGCACAATGTCGTGCCCGACCACTGCACCTTCGTAGTGGATGTCCGCACCAATGAAATGCAGACCAACGAGCAGGTGCTCCAGCACATTCGCCACCACCTCAAGAGCGATGTCGTGCCCCGCAGCCTACGGCTCAAGCCCAGCCACATCAGTCCCGACCACCCCCTTGTGCGCCGTGCCGTTGAACTGGGACGCACGCCCTACGGCAGTCCCACCATGAGCGACCAGGCTCTGCTCGCCTGTCCCAGCCTCAAGATGGGTCCTGGCCAGAGCAGCCGCAGCCACACCGCCGACGAATACATCGAAATCTCCGAGATTGAAGAAGCCATCCCACTCTACACCCAACTGCTCTCTGGCCTCCGCCTCACGTAAAGGACAAATGAGAAAGTGAGAAAATGAGAAAATGAGAAACACCGCAACGTACACACGTCTGTCCATCCTTTGTGCCATTCTGTTTCTTGCCGTGCTTGGCTCCTTTCTTATCAGGCAGCAGGTGGCTAAGTCGCGCCACTATGCCCAGTTGCTCAGCGAGGCTCAGTGGATGAACCAGCATGACAGCCTCTTCACCACCGACTCCGTCATGCTCCGTGTCGTCCGCCACTACGACCATTGGTGGCACCCTGACAGCACGCGCATGAAGGCTTACTACCTTCTGGGCTGCGCCTACCGCGACATGGGCGAGGCTCCCGCCGCCATACATTATTATAATATAGCCACCGAGCAGGCCGACACCACGGCCAAAGACTGCGACTTCGCCACCCTCTTCCGCATTTACGGGCAGATGGCTGTTATATATGAACAGCAAAACATGCCAGAGGATGTATTGGAAGCCTGGGTAAGTTATAGCAAAAATGCATTGAAGGCAAAAGACACTCTCAACCATATTTTAGGAATAGAACGACAGGGTATTGCCTATTACCAGATGAATGACACAGCAAATGTTTTTCGTCTCACAAAAGAAGCCCATCAATTGTATTTATGCAATAATTACATCCAGCAAGCAGCAAGGGCATACTCCCCTGTAATTTATATCCACCTTAAAAATGGCCACTATAAAGAAGCCAGAGTCTTGATGAATGAATTTAGAGAGAACTCCGGCTTATTTGACATACAGGGAAATGTATTGGAAGGGAACCAGCTTTTTTATGAATACAAAGGGCTTTATCATTTAGGACTTCATCATGCCGATTCCGCAGAATATTTTTATCGAAAGTTAATCAATTCTCCCTATAAATACGAAGCCTACAGGGGACTTCTTTCAGTATATTCCTTAAATAAAAACACCGATTCCATCGTAAAATATTCAAAACTTACAGATAATGCCTTGTTGCTATGGGCTACCCAACGACAAGCCGATGCCGTTATTCAGTCATCAGCCATGTACAAATACGAACGGCACCGAAACAAGGCAGAACTGGAAGCGAAGGATGCACAAATTTCTCATCAAATAATCATGCTGTTGGTCGCTTTTCTCATAGTTGTCTGTCTTGTAGCATATTTATGTTACGAGCATATTAGGAAATCCCAACTACAGCAAGAAATTGAATTTAGAAAACTTTTAGAGGAGCATACAAACAAAGAAAACGAATACCATCGTCAGCGTATTGCGCTTGCTGAGATGGAACATAAATACGAGAAATTACAAGAACAGATTTCCAATACAAATTCCAATAATATTGAATTGCAAGGAACTTTGCGGGAGATGCAAATGAAAATTACCGATCAGCGAAAACTAATAAACAGTTATCGCCATGAGGTGATGGAGAAGGAGGAGGAAATCATGAAAGAACCTATTGTCTGTCAATTCAAAACAATGGCAAACAAAACAATCGACAGCAATATTCCTCGAACGAGGGATTGGGATAGACTAATCTCTATATACAAACGATATTTTCCACATATATATGCACACATGAAGATTTCAGAACTTTCCACGCAAGAAATGCATTCTGCCATCCTGACTCATTTAGGTGCTACAACTACAGATTTGGTCATCCTACTAAATACATCTAAGAATACTATCAGCAATGCTAAATCAGGAGCAAACCAAAAACTATTTGGACAAAAAGGAGCCCCGGAACTGGCGGCCAATCTAAAAAAGTGTGCATACTTTGAGTAATGCACATCTTTTTGTCATTCACCTGTTTTTAACCCCCGAATGTAATTATTTTGGTGAATTCTTGGTGAACTCTTTTTGACATTTTCTTTTGGCGATGTATGCCTTCTTGTCATAATTTTGTAGTGTTTTAAACTATTTAATTATGACAAAAAAAATTATTCTAATCCTTGCACTGATGTTTGCTATTGGCACATCTTTCGCAGCCCCCACAAATGGCGGAGGAAGTTTACCCATTCTCATTAAACCGACAAACCCCGGCGACCTTAGTAACAAACCTGCCAAAAGCCCCATTGTCATCCCTGAAGTCTATCTCGACGGCAACGTGCTTTCATTCGACGAGTCGTTGGAGGGCTGCACAGTGCAACTGCTGGATGAGGACGAAAACATAGTTTTCTCCCATTCCATCGGAGAAAATGAGACTTCGGTAACATTCCCTTCAACCCTCGCTGGGGAGTATGAACTGCAAATCGTATGCGGAAGCATCACGTTCTATTGCTATATTGAGTTGTAAAGTATGCTTATTATGAAAAGAGCCTTTTTGATTATGGTCTGCGCCATTACTGCGCAGGCCATAATGGCACAAAAGGAGATGGGGATCATATGCGATGAGATAGGCGAAGAGTCTATTTCGTCAAAACAACAAATGTGTGACAATGCGGAATCGGAGTCCAGTGATACAATAACATTAAACACGACTCGAACAAGTTATGGGGGATTCCGCCTATATTATGACGATGCTGGAAATATTATACAAAAGCAATTCTATAGTTTTCAAAACAGAGCACCTCAAGGAGTAGAAACCGAACAGGTCAACACAGAGACTCTTTTTGACAATTATAACATTTCTATTAAAACAGATTTTACATGGGCGAATGTTTCTATCAGCATCTTAGGAGATATAGAACCAGGTCGTAATTCATCGCTTAGCATACATAATATGACTGGCACAAACTGCTATACAATTCCACTTGACAATAATTACATGAGGATTAACCTTTCTTCCTTGCCAAAGGGAATTTATCTATTCCATATTACCATTGACGGAACAACCGTCACGAAGAAACTCATTAAGCACCAATAAACATGAAAAAATACATTGTCTGTCTCCTTGCTTCTTTTTGCTTTTTTATATGTGCCCATTCCGAACAACTAATAGGTACGATTGCAGGAACTCTTGATGTCAGCCCAACAGGTGCCGCCACATACACCATACCCATAGACCTGCTGGCATCTCCCAATGAGTTTGTGCCAAGCATCTCACTTTCCTACGACAGTCAGGCTGGAAATAGTATTGGCGGATACGGATGGAGCATTAGTGGTCTTTCTTCTATCTGCATCGGGCAACGCACATCTTATTTTGACAACGCCGCAGAAGGGCTTTATGAGGGACGGGACAATGCATATTATCTGGACGGGATGCGCCTGTTGCTTGTCTCAGGTCAAAACGGGCAACTTGGAGCAACATACCGTACAGAACAGGACAATGGCAGTATCATTCGCATAGATTCTGTTGTAGCAGGCGGTCCCTCCATGTTTACGGTTCTCACAACGGATGGCAGTATATACAAATATGGAAGCCAGACAGGACGTATGTATTACAGCAATGACACATGCTATTCCTGGGCTATGGACTATGCCGAAGACCGTCTTGGCAACTATATTATATACGAATATGCACAAGACGGCATCCTTTATCCGATAGGCATTAGATATGGCAGAAACAAGAACAATGACACCACGCCATTATATTCCATATCTTTTACATATACTTCAAGAACGGATTCCATACCAGTTCATCTCTTTGAACATAAGAGCCAATTCGGAAAGAAACTAACAAGTATCGTCTGTACTCGCCATAACGTCACCTACAGGACATACCAGTTAACCTACGAAAGCGGAGTCTATTCGCGACTGGTATCCGTAAAGGAGACCAGACTATCTTCTTCATATCCTGAAACCACCTTTGTGTGGGAGGACTTGCCAGAATATAATCTTTCCATTTCATCGCCATCCGTGGGGGCTATACCGTCTCAGAGTTTTTCCGACATGTGTTTCTTTGCAGGTGATACGGACAACGACGGACAAAGCGAATTGGTTGCCTTGTATAATAATTATACCTCCCCCACTCCATTCATTGCAGCAAACGTATGGAAGATGGACGGGGGCAACGGCAATTTTGTCTCAGCCAACAATTACACATCTCAGGCTGGCATCAGTATTGTGGACATGTATGAAGGAATGTACCATGGCGGGACCATTTCGCACGCAAGCCATAGGGCTGACAATTCCCTGATTCTACCTTATTACAGCAACCTGTTTGGAGACCGACAGATGAATTTCAACTGTATTAAGGAGGGCCTTTTGTTAAACTATCCCCTGCGCAGTACAGCCACCGACGCGCGCTACATCATTTCCGACATAGACAATGACGGAATGGACGACATTGTCATGGTTGAACAGGCCAAACTCTCCGGTAGCTATCCTGCAACGCTCATCCACTTCAACCTGAGCGCCCCAAACATGACCTACTCAGATTTCAGCATGAATCTGGCCGGTAAGCCTACCCGAATCGTTGCCATGGACATAAACCGGGACGGAATGCCAGACTTACTTGTCTGTACAACTAACGGCTTCTATATCTACTGGAATCATGCCGGTTCGTTCAGTGATGCCAACAGATACCATAACGCAACATTCGGGGAGTGTGATGTCTTGGAACTTGGTGACTTCAACAACGACGGGTTGCCCGACCTCGTAGTGAACAAGCACAACTCCACAACATGGCTTTGTGGACTCAATCAAGGTACGACAACAAATCCTTTTGATTTTATTCACATTACAGAAATTGAAAATCGAAATGCAGGTAACAGTAACCCTAAAAAAGCATATTGTTTGGTACAGGACATTAATGCAGACGGGAAGTCTGACCTTATCGTTGGTTTCTCAAATGGCAGTTCAAGTGCAAAGTTAATACAATTAAAATCAGAAGGGAACTCTTTTGTCCTCCATCGTGAAGACAACTTTCCAAGCATTGGCACATTCCCTGCTCAAAGCAAGATTGTACAGGGAGATTTCGATGGTGACGGAGTACCGGAGATTATGTATTATGGCGGTGAACTTAATTCAACTTCTACAACCAAGGCTTGGCATAAGTTGAAGTTTGAAGGATACAAACCTTCGACCAACCGCATAACACAAATAACAGATGGACTTGGGTGCAAGCAGCATATCGAATACGGTCTGTTGACCAATGACACGGTATATGAACGTACTGCCAGTTCCACATTTCCACTACTAACCATGCGATCTCCCCTGTCAGTCGTCCGACGGATAGAAACCGTCAGCAGCAGCGATACGCTGTCCACCACCTACAAATACGGTGATGCCATCTTCCACTGGCAGGGCAAGGGACTTCTTGGATTCAAGTCCAAAACCACAACCACCAGCAATGGAGAAAAGACAATACAGAAGAATGACGTAAATGGAAGCTACTATTTCCTCTACCCTCTGTCGGAGGACCTGTATGCAGGTGATGGCACGCTTTGGAAATACAACAGGCAAAACAATTATTTTGTCTCTGCCGGTCAGAAACGGTATCGTCTCCATTCTGTCAGCAGTCGGACTGACGACCTGCCTAACGGCAGTTTAGATTTATATGCAAAAGCCTATGACTCCTATGGGGCATGTGTGTATGACGAACAAAATGACAACAATTTCGATGAAAAATCGGAAATCACGATGTGGGAACCTGACAACCCTGACCTCTACATCAAGAATCTGCCCATCTTGATAGAAACCTATAAAAACGGAGGAACCTACGGCACGGAAGAAACCGAACGAATCGAATATACCCGCAATGTAATAGGACAACCCCTTACATGCAAAAGATATCTAAATGAGACTCTACTGGAAACGGAAATATTCACATATAATACATGCGGACAGGTGCTTACATACACCACCATTTACGGCAGCTCCACAGATTCGCTTACGACCACATACGCCTACACCAATGGACTACTTACTTCCGTGACGAATCCTTTGGACCAAACAACCCAGTATCAATACAATAACCGTGGGTTGCTTTATAGGGAGCATGACCATCTTGGAATAAATACAATCCATCTCTATGATGGCATGCTTCGAGAGAAGTCGTGCTACAACAGCATATCACGAACAGACCGTACTTATGCAGCCAGTGACTATGGTCATGCCACATATAAAATTAGGGAGGAGGTAAAAGGGAAGCCCACAAAGGAAACCCATTATGACAACCTCGGGCGTAAGGTTGCCGAAGCAGAACAGCGTTTCGACGGGCGATGGCTATATATTGATTACTCCTATTTGCCCAATGGCGAAGTCGGATTTGTCTCCTTCCCGCACATCGGCACCACGCCTTCCTCCGACGGCACATACAACACCTACGATGTCTATCACAGAAGAACAAGTCAGACCGACACGCAGGGAAAAATATCAACTTGGGTGCATACTCCTGGACAGGTGGAAGCAACGGTCAATGGCGTAACGCGTACCTACCAGATTGCAGCCAGGGAACTCATTGTAGAAGTAGAGGATGATAGTGGTTATGCTTATTATGAATATGATGCAGGGGAAAGGCTTTTGGAAGTAGGGCATAACAATATGTCGACCTACATCGAATACGACGATTATGGACGCATCAGCAAAACCACCGACATGCAAGGGACAGTGCGCACATATACCTACGACAGTAACGGCTATCAGCACACCGTTGCACAAGGGGCAAGCGTATATACGACAAACTACGACAAATACGGGCGACTGCTCGCAAAGACTTTCCACGATGAGGGAGAAACAGATAAGCACGTTTATTATCGGTACAACGACAGAGGGCAGGTTGTCTGTGATTCAAGCAGCAACTATTTATACACCTATTCCTATGACAACTATGGTCGCATCTCGGGAGAAGAGCAGCATGTCTATAACGATACACAGGATGAGTTTATCAGCACTGCATATTATTATAATAATCTCAACCAAATTTCACAAAAATGTAGTTACATCCTTGACACGGGACTTATCAAAGAGTACTACACTTACTCCAATGGGTGGAAAACAACCATTTGTTTAGAGGACACTATTGTCTGGAACCTGACGGAGGAGGACAACCATGGTTTCCCTATACAGACTAACAGCCATCTCGACACCCTTACATACAACCATGACATCTACGGTCACCTCTTATACATGCATTCTGCAAACCGGCCAAGTGTCAATGCTTCCTATACCTATGACATAACAACGGGTAACCCGACTTACTGGAATGGTCAATGTCAGTACGATGCACTAAACCGATTGAAGAAATGGGGCAATTATTGCACTTATTCCTACGATGATGAAGGAAACATCACTGCGGCTCCCTTCCTTCAGGATATCCAGTATGATGACTTTAAGCTGTCTTCCTACTATGGCGACCTGAGCAAGCCTATATTTGAGACTTACCAAAGAATGAATCTGGGATATCGCAAGTCCATGGAGAGGACTACAGAAATCGAGGATTATCACAACAGGCTTGAATTCTCGTACAATGGGGACGGGCAGCGAACGCTGATGAAGAAGTACACAAATGTATCTGAGAATCCTGCTTTAATTGGTATGCGGTACTATCTCAATGACAACTATGAAATCGATGATAATATTACGACGAGGCGGCAATTCTATTATGTCGGAGGTTCTCCATACGATGCTCCTGCAGTATTACTGATAGAGAGAGGCAGAAAGAAACTTTACCAAATCTACCGAGACAATATAGGGAGCATCACCATGTATGCTCGGGCGGACGAGGCTACAAAACGATTCAAATATACACCATGGGGGCAGCGATACAGCAGTTTGGTACTACCTCCCAATGGGCCATACAACATCGACGAAGAACAAACGAAGTTTATACGCTATTATACAGGACATGAGGAACTTCCTTATTTCTACCTACTGAACACCAATGCCCGTATCTACGACCCTAATCTGGGGCGTTTCCTGAGTCCTGACCCCATTCTTGCCACATCTGGCGGACCATTAGACATGAATCCTTACGTCTATGCTCGGAACAATCCTCTTTCGTATGTCGATCAGGATGGAGAGTTTCCTTTTCTATTTCTTGCTGCAGTTCTATTTGGAGGAGCAATGAATTTAGCAACCAATTGGGGAAGTATTAGTAATTGGAAACAAGGATTGGCATTTTTTGCCGTTGGAGCCGCCGCTGGCGTTGGCTCTGCTCTTGGATTCTCACCGATAAGTTCGGCATTATTGGGAGGTGCAAATAGCGTTCTCTCACAAGGTTTTACAAACGGATGGAAAAACATACAATGGGGGCAGGTCGCATTGACCACAGGAAGTTCATTTGTGACATCTGTCCTTACTGGATATGTCGGTGATAAGATAAATGCCCCTATTACAAAACTAACATCTCATATTTCCAACTCAGTAATAAGAGAAACCTTGAATGGGACGCTTGGAAATGCGGCAACGGGCTTCATTGTAGGCACTGGCATGAGTTTGGTAACTGGGAATGACCTTAAAACCTCACTTCGTCTCGGAGCAAATGCAGCAGCTTCCGCTGGAATTGTCGGGGGTATTGGAGGATTTGTGAAAGGAATAGAGATTCGCAACACGGGACGCATACAAAAAAATGACCCTTATTATCTACTTCAAGAGAAGAATGCAAAGATGCAGTATCCAAATAAGGCTGGGAACTATGAACTGCATCATAAAGATCCTCAATATATGGGTGGAAATAAGAATGGTGAATTGATAAAAATAAATGCAGCATTACATCAAGTTGTAACTAATGCCTTTAGGAAGCAACATCCATACGGGCTAGGCAAACTCCAGTTTAACGATAGGCTGCCTATTATGAGAAAGATTTATATGAAATACCCTCTTCCATATTAAGGTATTAAAAAAAAAATAGTACCTTTGCGAGAAAGAAACAAAAAAAATGAAAGAACTATTGGATATAAGGGTTGACTCACTCTATGCATGGCTTTTATATAAGCGGAGCGAAAGAGAAAACTTGGGAGGAATATACAAAGTTGTTATTGATACAAGTAAGCCTATATACAAACGAACGGAGAAGGCATATAAAATATTAAGGAAATTTGGATTACGCCTTTTCTGTGGGTTTGGAATAGAAAGGATCTATGATGAAAAAGAACTGCAAGCCGCTCGTTTCCTACAGATACTACCCAAATTGTTTACAATTTTCGGTGAAGAGTGTGGGACACAATACGACGAGTCGTTTGCCTGCCTCATTTGCGGCGCAGGAGGGAAGATGATACCTCCATTGAAAATCCATCGAAGCCGCATACCCAAGACAGATATATCAATGACACTTGGACAAGGGGAAGAGATTCTTGTTTCAGAACGATTCAGACAAATAATGGAAGACAATCATGTGACAGGAATCAGATATGAGCCCGTATATTCAGGACACAAACAGATAGATTACTTTCAGTTGTTGCCAGAACATTATGTTGATTTATCAGAGAAAACAAAAACGGGCATAAATCCTTTTGACTTGTCTGGAGAAAGTCCACCCTTCAATATCCACCATCAGAATCCAGATGGAAAGAAATGGGTAGAGCATGTTCCATTGACGGTGTATAAATGTCCTAATGGAGACAATATTGGGTTGAACATCTTGTCTGAGGCATATATTAAAGACAATCTAGTACTTAATGAACTCGATTACTTCGCCAGCAGACAAACGGTAGGACATAAAGGGAAAGGTCTTATACGACCAAGACATCTTATTTTCTGCTCCAACCGCATGATGCGCCTCATCAAGGAAAACAAGCTGAAAGGTTTTAAGTTCGAGGTGGCACATATAGTTGATGAATAGATATATTTGATATGACAAAAAGAATAGTAACAAAAATCGGAGATATTTTCCGCGTATGGCTTGACAATGGGAATCAACGATTCTTCCAGTATGTGGCCAATGACGTGACTTGCCTGAACAGTTCTGTCATACGAGTGTTTAAGAAAGAATACCCTGCGGATTATTCCTTAAAGGCAGAAGAAATAGTGGAAGACGAAGTGGATTTTTACGCACATACGGTATTAAAAGCAGGAATCGTGGAAAATGCATGGGAAAAAGTTGGTAAAAGCCCAAAGACAGGTGATACAGAGCATATAATGTTTCGGATGTATGAATATAATGCTACAGATCATAAAGACCGCATCTGGGCTATGTGGCAAATAAATAAGGATGAGGTAATCATAGGGAAACTGACGGAACATTACAGAAAATGCTCTGACATCGGTTTGGTTTTTTCATATTTGCGTATCGTTGGAAGAATTAAGACGGGAAAATATCCCGGCTCTCATTTCAACGCTGATGAACACTGACAATGGCAAAACGAATAGTAACAAAAATCGGAGATATTTTCCGCGTATGGCTTGACAGTGGGAATCAACGATTTTTCCAGTATGTGGCCAATGAACACGGTTTCTTTAATCTACCCTATTCTTACGTACCTCCTCAAAATGGTCAAACCGGAAACGAATGAAACATTTCTATTTAGTTCTCTTCATTCTGTTTGCGGGGTTATCCGCCCAAGCACAGAATAACACCTACGATGTCTATCACAGAAGAACAAGTCAGACGACCTCGTAATTTGCCTTGATAGGCATAATTATGTTCCTTACATCTGGGATTATTCCAAGGATGTGTACATACAAAATGAAAACATCACAAATGAGACACGAGTGTATAAAGGAAACATTATTCATATTGGGAATCATGTAACAAATACAAAGCCTGTTGGAAATGTTAATATTCAAAACTCTCAGATTACAATAACAGGCAATGGGCTGGATCTACAGCCAGAAACATATATTGACAAGAATTTTATATTTCAAAACCAGTAAACACAACAGCCATGAAAAGATTATTTCTTACTTTAATTTGCATTGGGACACTATCCGTGAGCCTATGTGCTGCCGAGGCAGAGGGAAACCCTACGGTGCGCCCAATGCAGTATCCTGATGTTTGGCTTTTCTGGATGTCATATTACCATAATACCAACGGGAAACCTGTAGTGTTAAATGCTTTTATGAAAGGCGATAGCATTGTGAATGGTCGAAAATATGTCAAGACTATTGTAGAGGAAACTGATACATTGCTTTATAGACAGGAGGGCGATATAGTCTATTGGTTAGATGCGAACTTACAGAACGATGTCCCTCTGCTTGACTTTTCCTTGCATGTTGGAGACGAATTTACTTATTCAAACGACGAGAAGTATGTGGTGGTGGAAACGGGCACACTCAAGGAATACAGTGAGCGGAATTTCTACTACAATTATGAAATCTTTACCCCACAGATGCTACGACTGCGTTCGCTGAATAATGGAGAAGAAGATGTGTGGATTGAGGGTATCGGTTCTGTCCAGTGGGGCATTATTCCTGCTTGCCTTGCCGAAAATCTAAGGTCCTGCAAGGAAAAAGATGTCAAGCCGGACTATGCACGCGTCATCCATTCTCCATGTAGCGAGTTCAATGTAAACGAGGCGGACTATAAACTACAATTCTTTTCGTTGGGCGAGGACGATTTTACTATAGAAGATTTCAAACCTGTTATAGACTTTGCTTTTATTAATGACACTTTGCACATCACAGGTAAAGCCGTATTGAACTGTCTCAGTTCATATGCCGAGTGTCGTTTGGATAGGGTTAACATTGATGTTTCAATACACCAAATCAGTGAGGGAGCAGAACCCGAATGCGCAGTAGGGAGAATAGTTGATATCAAAATACCTAGTTTTGAAGCAGGGACATACCAAGTAGGGGTATCAGGGAAAGACCATGTAACGCTAGTATGCAAAGGAGCGGACGACATCAACAAGATTGAAAATGAGAAAATGAGAAATGGAGTAAATGAGAATGCCACCTACGACCTCAGCGGCCGTCAAATGGTAAATGGTAAATGGCTAAATGGTAAATTACAGAAGGGTATCTACATCCACGACGGGAAGAAAGTGGTACTAAAGTAAGCAAGTAACATTAGGCACGCAATTATATAGCGGATTACAAATCCATATACCCACTTCTGCCGGATTACAAATCCGACAGGACGGATAGTTTTGAAGTTAAATCAGGTGCGGAACTTGAAATAATGACGGGAAATTAGTAAATTTGTTGCACATTATACATATACAAATGAAAGAAATAAAAAAAGAATTTATACTTGCAATTTTCATTTTGAATAGCCTGTGGGGTACATGTCAAATAAAAGGGTATCCTACCGTCTATTCTGGTTACTCATGGAATGACTTCAAAGTTTATTACGAAGAGATTCCTGACACTATTCTTACGAATTACTGGAAGATGTGTTATGTATTGGAGAATGACGTTTATGGACAAATGGAATTTTCACTTTCGTTATGTGACAGCATAATTGGAAGTCAGGTATACAAAAAGATGTTCGTTGGAGAGAAAGACACCCTACTATACCGACAGGAGGAAGACAGGGTGTTCATGTATAAGGACGGACACGAGGTTTTACTCTTGGACTATGGGTTGAAAGAAGGGGATACCTTTGAGAGTGCATGGGGTGAGAAATTTTTAGTAACGAAGTGTATTACATGTAACCCCTTTTATAAATATTATGGAGAATGGAAAAAATGTATATCTTTATATGTCAAAGATGATATTCCAAAGATTCTTCACTTGAAATCCTTGGATGACAATACCCGAGAAGATGAGTGGATGGAAGGTATTGGCTCGGTAGAATGGGGAATCATCCCATTTCAGACATATCAGCAACTTGGTGTTTTTGAGAAGAAACCCTTGAGGGCTCATTTGATGCATGGAAGCACTTTTAGCATGTACGCACGCTTTGAGGTAATAGAGGAGAGTTATGCAAAGATCCCTTTTGAACCATTGCCTTGTGACTATACAATCGCATATTCCTTCTCAGGCGACACCTTATGTGTCAAAGATGTTTGTGAGTTAACTTATGAGTCTTGCGATGCAGAATGTTTTACAGAAGAGAATGTTATAAATTTGAATGTGTATAGCACAGCAATGACCATGAGTAAGGTGGCAAGAAGTTTCATCCTAAAAATACCCGGATTCAAGCCTCGTACATACGATATTTATTTGAATGGGCATTTACGCCGTGAGGCTCTTGTTTGCGATAACACTAACGACATCAACAAGATTGAAAATGAGAAAATGAGAAATGGAGTAAATGAGAATGCCACCTACGACCTCAGCGGCCGTCAAATGGTAAATGGTAAATGGCTAAATGGTAAATTACAGAAGGGCATCTACATCCAAGACGGAAAGAAAGTGGTACTAAAGTAAATGTCATAAGTTCGAATAACTTGGATTTACTAAAATAAAAAGCTATGAAAAAGATATTATATATAGCCTGTCTGGCAGCAATTGGGTTCACGGCATGCACCTCGGACGAAGTAACGCCTACGAGACAAGGCTCCACAAAGGCTCTTTCGCAAGTCTATACAAACCACATTACGCTCGACAACGTGAGGACTCTCAGCAAAGCTACCAGTAAGAAAGGGCTTAACGAAACCCGCGCTGACGTTGAAGACAAGAACGAATATATCTGTATTACGGGGGAAGACGATGACACTCTCTTCTTCGTGGTAAACTTCCCGGAAGGTGGCTGGCGGATGATTCATAATTTCAGAAGCATTAACGAATCTTAACTTATATAAGTTGGCTGTTTCTCCAAGATATTCTTATCTTTGTCTGTCGAATCTTTAATATATTTACCTATGAAACCTTTTCTTAAATTTGCCGTATTACTTTTTGCCAGTATCCAATTTTGCGCATGTAACAATGACGACCCCAGTGATGCCCTCGATGTTAATCCTTATCAGCCTGCACTTTTAGACCCCGACGGCTTGGGAGGGAGATTCTGTTATGTACTTGACGATGCCGACCTTTATTCTCTGAAAGTTTACTCTGGCAGATTCAATAAGATAAGCCGAAAAAGCAACGAGGCCTTCTGGGACAGCATAGATGCCACAATCCGCCACGAGGCTCTTTCATACCAGAACATACGTATATTGTTGAGCCACCGCAATGACGGAACACTGGGATCTGATGAGGAGATTACCAAGGAGATAGAAGAAGGAACGACAAAACTCTATGCATATAAAAAGGATATCCTTAAGAAACTGGGACTGAGCGAGCAGCAATATACAGCGCTAATGAAAAAGAGGCAAAATGGCACGCTCTTAGAAAAATGCTGTCCGCAATCCGCCACGTTCGTCACCGCTTTTCACACGGGAGGGGCATCCATTACGGCCAACAAGACTCTCTTTGGTAAGGAACCTGGAACCAACCTGATTGAGCACTTCATGGTCGAGGGGCCGAACTTCTGTCTGCCCAAGGGCACACTGAAGGATTTTGGCTTCGTGTTCTGGTACGATGAAGCCCCCGTCAGCATGAGGGCTCAAGACTTCTTCGCAAAGGG